>JGI2924J29684_1078215_pt1 | contig 35782 bp, 27 predicted proteins | sample BenlonsequencITS_FD_29684 | JGI IMG/M metagenome (IMG submission 29684)
TCCCAAGTCTACTCTGGCTAGTGCACTCTACTCCTGATCGAGAATCGTGATCGGTTTGGGCCAACTCTCAACTAGTCGGTCTACGCTTGGGACGGTACTAGGCGAACACTACGGGCCGAGAGGAGCGAAGACCGACCTAATTGAGCCACAGCAGACCGTGTGATCGAAGCAGGCCCCACGACGCGAAAGCCACAACGCCTCCGGAAATCGTTGGTCTCGAGTACCCACGCGAATCGGAGATTCTCGGACGGAGTGACACCGAGATGAACGGTCAGATCGTTTCTATAGTGACGAGTAGCGAAGACAGCAGTTAGCACAGACGATGAACAACGACGGTATTTTCTCCATCTGACTGTCGCGGCAACGACACTCGAGAACTTACTCGAGTTCTGATTTGAACGTGTAGATCGCGTCGTCGTCACCGGCGAGCAACAGGTTGTCGCCGCGCCGGAAATCGGCGATGGCGCGGGATCGGTGACGTTTTCGTCCGACCGCTCGACCGCAATGAGCGTACAGTTCAGTTCCGGAAGCGGCGTATTTGTGACGGCACGACCCGTGAGCGGATCGGCTTCGAACCGGACGATCTTCAGTTGTCGGTCGTAGGAGATGCTCGCGTCGCGGAGCACGTCGAGTGCGAGCAACCGACCACTGATATCGGGGAGACTGAGGACGTAGTCAGCCCCCGCTTGGCGTGCTTTGGTTTCGCTCGCCGAGTCGTTCGACGCGGGCGCTGTAGCCACACACCACGACGTGATCCGCGAGCTCCGTCTCCGTCGGTAGCGTCGGCGAGAGCGTCCGCTCGAGGACGGACCGGAAGACGTACGGGAGAACGATAAACAGGAGCAGAAAGTACTGAGGCCCATCACGATGACGAAGAGGTTTCCGACGGCCGACTCCCAGGGAGAGTCGGAACCGTAGCCGGTCCCGGGAAACGTCTCGACGACGACCTGCGTCGAGTGGAAGTAACTCGAGGAGCGGCCCTCGAAGACGATCATGACGTAGTGGTAGGCCAGCGACGTGAGGAAGACGAGCACGACGATGCCGGTGATCGTCTTCACTGCGCGCCGTTGCCACCGTTCCATCCGCCTCCGTTCTCACGAGTCCGTAATGAACGTCCGTATAGATTGTCAGAACCCCTCGAGTCGGGACTCGCGGCTCCGTCCCGTTACGCTTTACCGCCACCGGACCGAATCGACGGGCAATGACTGCCCAAACCGTCCAGCAGGGCGACCTCGTGACCGTCATCGGCCTCGAGGTCCACGTCCAACTGGAGACCGACACGAAGATCTTCTGTGGGTGTTCGACCGAGCCGACCGACGAGCCAAACGAGCACGTCTGTCCGGTCTGTCTCGGCCTGCCGGGTGCCCTGCCCGTCCTCAACGAAGGGGCCGTCGAGGCAGCCGTCAAGATCGGCAAGGCGATCGACGCCGACATCCCCGAGGAGACCCGGTTCCACCGGAAGAACTACTACTATCCCGACCTGCCGAAGAACTTCCAGATCACCCAGTACGACGAGCCGATCTGTGCCGACGGCGAACTCGAGGTCTCCGTCGAGGGCGAACGGCGCACGGTGGCGATCGAACGCGCCCATCTCGAGGAAGACCCCGGGAGCCTCCAGCACGTCGGCGGCGGTGGCGGCATCGATTCGGCGGAGTACACGCTGGTCGACTACAACCGCGCCGGCACGCCGCTGATGGAGATCGTCACCGCGCCGGACTTCCGTAGTCCCGACGAGGTACGAGCCTTCCTCGCGGAACTCGAGGAGGTACTGGAGTACTTGGGCGTCTTCGAGGCCGAACGCGACGGCAGCCTGCGTATCGACGCCAACCTCTCGATCATCCCCGGGGAGGAGATCGACGGCGACGGCGTCGACGAAATCGGCGAGGACGCCCTCGAGAGCGCGAACCGCACGGAGGTCAAGAACATCTCGAGTCACAAGGGAGCCCAGAAGGCCCTGGCCTACGAGGAGACTCGTCAGAAAAACGCCATCCAGCGCGGTCGAGCGGTCGAACAGGAGACCCGCCACTGGGACGAGTCTCGCGGCATCACGGTCTCGATGCGCTCGAAAGAAGAAGAGAAAGACTACCGCTACTTCGAGGAAGCCGACCTCCCGCCGCTGCAGGTCTCCCACTGGAAAGAAGAGATCGCCATCCCGGAACTCCCCACGGCCCGTCGCGAACGGTTCCAGTCGGAGTACGACCTGAGCGGGGAAGCCGCCTCGAAACTCACCTCGACCAAGCAGGTCGCTGACTTCTACGAGGACGTCGCAAGCGAGTTCGACCCCGACCTCGCGGCTACCTGGGTCGCCGACAACCTGCTTGGGGAACTCAACTACCGCGACATGGAGATTACGGAGATGGAGGGCCGACTCGCGGAAGTCACCCGCCTCGTCGAACTCGTCGCCGAGGACGAGATAACCGCGAAAAACGCCCGCGAGACGGTTCTGCGGTCGATGCTCGACCGCGGGAAGGAGCCGGACGAGATCGTCGAAGAGGAAGACCTCGGCAAGACCGACGAGGGCGAAGTGCAGGAAGCGGTCGTCGAAGCGATCGACGAGAATCCCGAGGCCGTCGAGGACTACGAGTCCGGCGACGACGGCGCGATCAACTTCCTGGTCGGCCAGGTGATGCAAAAGACCGGCGGCAGCGCGGACCCGGGCGACGTGAACCAGTTGCTGCGGGCCGAACTCGAGGAGTAATTTCGTTCCACTCCCGCGACTGGTCGATTCTTCACCCGTTAGAACGATTCGTTCCTGTAGCTGACGCCTGGTTCGAAAGAGCTGCGGGGAACTCGATAATATTTGTGGGAACTCTTTTGAGTGTTCCCGTGGTAGAAGATACTACTATGAGCAAGACGGCCGAGGCCGACGATCGAGGTCGAATCGTCATCCCTCACGAGATCCGTGAGAAACACGGTGACAGATACCGGGTCGTCGAACTCGACGACCGAGTCGAACTCATTCCACTTGCCGACGATCCCATCGAAGGGCTCCGGAATGCTGTCGGTGACGCGTTCGACGACAAATCGATCGCAGAGATCAAGCGAGAAGCACGTGAAGCGGCTCGAGAAGATGCTCTGCGCGATATGCCGGAGTAAGTTCCGATGATCTACGCTGATACAGACTTCTTCCTCGCATTGATAAAAGACGACGACTGGCTGCAGGATCGGGCAGCAACAGTCGCTCAAGAGAACGAAGGAGAAATCTACACCTCCCGTGCGACGTTGCTCGAGCTGCTCGTGATTTCGAACCGGTTCGAGTTCGATCGGATGGAAGCACTCGCCTATGCGCTCGAGATAGCGACGATTCCGGAAGACGAAGACGTGCTGTTCCAGGCAGTCGACTACATGGAACAAAACGATCTCACTCCTTTTGATGCGTACCACGTCGCCTACGCTGACGAGGACCCGATCGTCTCCTCGGACAAATCGTTCGACGAGGTTACGGACGATCGTCTCGCACTCGAGGAACGAGAGAGCTGATTATTCACTTCGAAATCCCATTTTGAGGCTCACGAGCAACCCCCCAACCACTACATTTGCGCTCCCTGTCCAACCCCCAATGGTCCCGACGCTCAATCGCCGGGAACTCCTCCTCGGCAGCGGCGGAGTCGGAATCGCGGCTATAGCTGGCGACACCCGTCCGGAAACGAACGCAGCCGGAGCGGACGATCCGAGCGACGACTCAGTCGCCGTCGTCTCCCAGCACCACCTCGCGACCGAGGCCGGCCTCGAGATCCTCGAGCAGGGTGGCACGGCTGCCGACGCCGCGGTCGCGGTCGCCTGTACGCTGTCGGTCGTCGAACCCTGGTTCTCCTCGGTGCTTGGCGGCGGTACCTGGGCGCTGTACTACGAGGCGGACTCTGAGGAAGTGACCAGCGTCGACGGCGTGGGTCCCGTCGGCTCCGACGCGACGGTGGACGACTTCGAGGACCGTGCGGGCGACTACGGCATGCACCAGTCGATCGTGCCCGGTGCCTGGGACGGCTGGATGCTGTGGCTCGAGGAGTACGGCGAACTCGACCTCGCAGAGGTCGTCGATCCGGCGATGACGATCGCACGGGAGGGGTATCCCGCCAGCCCGGGGATGATACGCTGGCTCGGGCGGCGGGCGGACCGGATCGAGGAGCGGCCGGACGCCGTCGAGATCTACATGCCCGACGGCGAGCTCGTGGAGGAGGGTGAGACGAGCTACCAGTACGACATGGCCGACACGTTCGAGGCACTTTCCGACGCGTACACAGATCGGCGCGACGAGGGTCGGAACGAAGCGATTCAGGCGGCCAGGGACTACTTCTACCGCGGGCCGATCGCCGAGGCGATCGTCGAGTTCTCCGACGAAAACGACGGCTATCTCACCCGCCCGGACTTCGAGGAGTTCGAGGCCGATATCGTCGATCCGATCTCGATCGAGTACGACGAGGACCTCGAGGTGTACCAGAACCCGCCGAACAGCCAGGGGATCACGCAGTTGCTCGCCCTGAACGTCCTCGAAGCGTACGACCTCGACGAGATCGACCCTGACAGCGCCGACGCCGTCCACGTCCAGGCGGAGGCGATCAAACTCGCGTTCGCGGATCGCTACCACCACGTCGGCGATCCCGACAGGGTCGACGTCCCCGTCGCCGACCTGCTGGACGAGGAGTACGCGGCGGACCAGCGCGACCGGTTCGAGATGGACGATGCGATGGAGTGGCCGATCGACTCTGGCCTCTCCGAAACCGACGCCGACCACACCACGACCTTTCACGTCGTCGACGCGGACGGGAACGGGGCTGCGGTGACGACCAGCCTCGGCGCCCAGTTCCAGGTGATCGGCGACACCGGAATCCACCTCAACAACCGGATGCGGATGCTCTCGCTCGAGGAGGACGATCCCAACCGACTGACGCCCGGCTACAAGGTTCGCCACACCTCCAATCCCTACCTGGCCACCTGCGACGGGGAGCCCTACGTGCTCGGTGGCAACACCGGCGTCGACATGCAGCCACAGGGACAGACCCAGCAGTTCGTCAACGTCGCCGAGTTCGGGCTCGGCGCACAGGAAGCGATCGACAGCCCTCGCTTCGAGACGACCGCGTTCCCGTCGACACAACACCCCTACGACATCGGTAACACCCTCGAGATGGAGCGCGAGTTCCCGGACGACATCGTCGAGGAACTCGAGGAGCGGGGCCACGACGTCGACCTCGGCGGGTCGTACGGGACGGCGAACATGATCGTCGTCGACGAGGACGGCGACCTCGAGGTCGGCGCGGAGTCGAGAAGCGAAACCGCCGATGGAAACGTGGTGCAACTGGAGGACTGACGGCGTATCGTCCGTGCCCCGCCGGAGCGGTTGGGGTTACCGCCCGTTGCCAGCACGCTCTTGCAGCTACCGCCGTATCGTTCCGAGACCCTGCGAGTTAATATCGTCAAGCCACTGGCTGGCACATGGACCGCATCACGCTGGGTAACGACGAGTTCGAGGGGCGCAACAACGCCTACGTTCTCGAGGACGGAGACACACTCGCGCTGGTCGACACGGGAATTGCGATGACAGACGTTCGATCGGACCTCGAGGACGGCCTCGCCGACCGCGGCTACGAGTTCGCAGATGTCGACGATATCGTTCTCACCCACTACCACGTCGACCACGCCGGTCTCGCGGGAGAGATCCAGGCCGAGAGCGGTGCCACCGTCTACGTCCACGAGGCGGACGTCCCGCTGGTCGAAGACGACGCCGACGCTCTCGAGCGTCGAGAACAGCGACAACGCGATCTCCTCGAGCAGTGGGGCGTCCCCGAGGACGCGAAAGGAGACCTGTTTGCCTTTCTCGACCGCTTCGACGAGATCGAAGGCGACCCCGTCGACGCTACGCCGATCGAGGACGGCGACAGCCTCCAGATCGGCGGCCGAACGCTCGAGGCGGTCCACGCACCCGGCCACGCGGCGGGGCTGTGCTGTTTCGAGATCGAAGACGGGAGCGAGGCGTTCGTGGGCGACGCTCTCTTGCCGGTGTACACGCCGAACGTCGGCGGCGCGGACGTTCGGGTCGAACGGCCACTCAAGAACTACCTCGAGACGTTACGAACGATCGTCGACCGCGACTACGATCGGGTGTGGCCGGGTCACCGTGACCCCATCGAGGAGCCGACCGAGCGTGCGCTGACGATCGTCGATCACCACCGCGAACGGACCGAGGAGGTTCTGGCTGTTCTCGAGGCCCACGGCCCGGCCGACCCCTGGACCGTCAGCGACCACCTGTTCGGCGACCTTCAGGGGATACACGTCATCCACGGCCCCGGCGAGGCCTACGCCCACCTAGATCACCTGTACCACGAGGACGTCGTCGCCTACGAGGACGGCGAGTACCGGCTTCGAGTGGAACCGACGGACGTCGACCTCGAGTCGCTGTTCCCGGCCGCGAGGCGGGCCGAAACTGCGGAGTAGCTTCGATAGTTAAAACACGTTCTTCCGCCGAACGCCTTCGAGAACTCCGCGCACCGTTCGATAGCGGGCTGCAAGCGAACGCACGCTCTGGATTTAACCGCCCGTTCGGTCTAGGTCCTGTCGCCGACGAGGACAGACGATCAGCGTCAGCGCGTTCACATCCATCCCGTATCTACTATGAGAGACCACAACGACGATCGACGAGACGATCGAGGGCGAGACCGGGGCACCGACTACGAGGCACACGGCGATCGGGGACACGAGGGCAGCGACGAACCGGAGCGTGGCTGGAATCAGCCGGGTACCGAACGCGGCCGTGGCGGCCACGACCGACCGGAACGAGGCAGCCGACGCCAGCGATCAGACGATCGAGCCAGCGGGTCCTCGAGACGCCATCAGCAGGGAGAGCGGTCTCGGCAGGGCGGCCGCGGTTCCGAAGGTGGTCGGCGGGGCGACCGCTCGAGCGACTTCGGTGGCGACGTGGGAGATGCGAATCTCGAGTACGGCGGCGAGGCTCGACGGGACGACCGCGGACAGCGAAGTCGGGGCGAGTACGACAAGCAGATGCGAAGCGAACGTGGGCAACACCACGGACAGGGCCGCCAGCAGAGCGGTCAGGACCGTCAGCAGGGTGGCCAGAGCCGTCGACAGGGGGCCCGGGGCCAACAGGGTCGTCAGCGAGGCGGGCACGGTCGCCAGCAGGACCGAGGAGGGAGAGAGCAGCACGGCGGCGAGCGCCGCCAGGAGCAACAACGGGGACAGCCGCGACACAGCCAGGCACCGGGGCAGAACCGGCACGAGCGTCGAGGCGGTCAGCAACAGGGCCGAGGGCGCCAGCACGAGACCGGTGGCTGGGAACGACAGGGGGAACAGGGTGGCCGCTACCGGGACGCCGGCGGCCAGCGTCGCTCCCAGGGCGGCTCACAGCGAGGTCGCCAGACGGAAGGCAACCGGTCCGGACGAGGGCAGTCCGGCGGCGAGTTCCGCCAGCAGGGCGACGACCGACGCGGCACGCAGGATCGACGGCCCCGAGGCGAGACCGAACAGCGGAGCCGACACGAGAGCCGCCCGCGACACGGTCAATCCCAGGGCGGTCGCCACCAGCGAAGCCAGGGGTTCCCGGACGAACGGCACCAGGGTCGACGCGAGGAGGCTGGCCAGGGCCGGGAACACCACGGCCACGCCGAGAGCGGCGGTCAGCGAGGCCAGGAGTACGAACGAGGCCGCGACCACTACCAGCGCGACCAGCGAATGCGCCGCGACGAAGCCCGGAGCGAACAGGGCGGCCGACACGGCAGCGGTGATCACCACGAAGGTCAGGGTGGCCGAAGGGGCGGCCAAAGCCGAGGCGGCCGAAGGGGCAGCGAAGACCGTGGCGATCGAATGGGCGGCCAGGACCGCGGCGGTCGAAAGGAAAGCAGTCGAGAGGAGGACGCCCGCGGCGGCGAACGGTTCGAATCCGACCGCGACCAGTACGACTCCCGTCGGCCGGAGGGAAGCCACGGCGACGACACTCAGTCCGGTGGCGGCCTCGAGTACCGCCAGCGCGGTCATCGAGCGCAACAGGGTCACTGGACTGGTGACTCCGGCCAGGAAACGGGCAGCAACCGCGACGAAGGCCACCGGCGGAACCAGGACGACGACGTGAGCAACCGGCGACACGTCCACGACGACCTGCCGGTCACGGACGACGAAGAGCACCACGAGTCTTGACACGGAATGCTGTACCGATGTCCCGGCGCGACCGCAGGAGGGCTCGCGGTCGCGCCGGAAATGACGTACAGCAAACCGTATGAGGCGTTCGACGGACCTGATCGGCCGTAATCGTCGCCGTTTTTGTTCCGCCCGCGACTGACTCCGATATGGGCGGTACCTACGTTCTCGTCGTCGACGTCAACCGGCACTCGACCATCGAGGTCGGCGCACTCGGGGAACGCGAGTTCGCCGCCGGCGCCTACGCCTACGTCGGCAGCGCGTTCGGGCCTGGCGGGTTCGCGCGCGTCGATCGCCACCGGGAACTCGCAAGCGGCGACCGCGACGCCAGACACTGGCACGTCGACTACCTGCTGGGCCATTCGGCGACGATACTCGAGTCCGTCGTCCGCTTCCCCGACGAAGATCGCGAGTGCGAACTGGCCGACCGCCTCCCGGGCGAGCCGGTCGAGGCGTTCGGCGCCTCCGACTGCGACTGTCCGGCCCACCTGCTGGCCGCGCCCGGAACCGACGCCGTCCTCGAGGACGCTCGAGCGGCCGGCGGCGTCCTCGAGGACGGGTAGCCGCTCGAATCCCACACCGATTTATCATGTACGACGGAGAACGTCGGCTATGGGCGATACGACACCCGAACTCAAGGACGACGCGATGACCAGGTTCCCCGTCCCGGCGTTCGAAGACCTCCCCGAGGACCTCCAAGAACGGATCGAGGAAGAGACCGAACGCACTGGGTTCACGCCGAACGTGTTCTCGGCGTTCGCGTACAAGCCCTCGCACTTCCGGGCGTTCTTCCAGTACCACGACGCCCTGGTCGAGGATACCGCGCTCGAGCGCGAGGAGATCGAGATGATCGTCGTCACGGTGTCGGGCGTCAACCACTGTTACTACTGTAACGTCGCTCACGGCGCGCTCGCTCGGATCTACGCGGAGGACCCACAGCTCGCGGACCAGCTGATCGCGAACTACCGGACGGCGGATATCAGCGACGCCCACCGGACGATGCTGGACGTCGCGGTGAAACTCACCGAACGGCCGACGGAAGTCGAGGAGGACGACCTCGAGAGACTGCGTGAGGCCGGCTTCGGCGAGGAGGCGATCTGGGACATCGCCGCCGTCACCGCCTTCTTCAACCTGAGCAACCGGATGGCGATGTTCGCGGACATGCGACCCAACGACGAGTTCCACGCGATGGGCCGATAAGTCCACACGCCGAGAATCACGATCCGTCGAAACGGTGTCGTTTTATGTCGATCCGGTACTGATCGCCGACGATGTCGACGTTCGAAACCTTACAGGGGGAGGTAAGCGAGTGGAGTCGGGAGAACTTCGCCGATCAGCCCACCGCCAATCCGCTTCTCGGCGTCGCCGAGGAACTCGGCGAACTCACCGAACATCTCGCAGTACACGACTGCCTGACTGAGTACGAACTCGATTGCGTCGGTGATCTGCTCGTGTATCTCGCCGACTTCTGCGCCCGTCGCGGTTTCGACCTCCAAGCGGCATACGACACACAGAACCCGGACGAGCGAACGTACGACGATCCGCTATACGGCGTGAACGCCGCCCTCGGTCGTCTCAATCGATCGGTGCTGAAACGACGGCAGGGAATTCGACTCGAGGAGTCTCGAGTCGGCGACGAGGCCGAACGGCGTACGATCTCCACGCTCCTCACCCACCTCTCCGACTTCGCCAAAGAGCGAGGGTACACGCTCGAAGAGTGTATCGACGTCGCGTGGTACGAAGAGGTCAGCGACCGCGAGTGGGAAAGTTCGTATCGCGACTGCCAGTAGTCGTCAGTCGTCGCTCGCCGCGAACTCCGTCGCCTCCGCGCTGGCACCCGTCACCGGCGTCTCGGGGAGTTCGTTGCGAACGTCGTCGCTGCCCTGCTCGGTGATCGCCTCGTGGTAGGCCTCGGGCATCACCTTCACGAAGCACTCGAGCGCGCGCTCCCAGTTGTCCAGTAGCCGCTGGCCGCGCTCGGAGCTCGTGTAGGCGACGTGGTTCTCGACGAGGCGACGCAGCATCTGCTCGTCTTTCTCCTCGAGTTCGTCGTGCAGGGAGACCATGCCGGTGTTCGCGCGGTCGGCGAACGTCTCGTCGGGATCGTAGACGTAGGCGACGCCGCCGGACATTCCTGCGGCGAAGTTCTTGCCGGTCTCACCCAGGACGGCGACGACGCCGCCAGTCATGTACTCGCAGCCGTGGTCGCCGACGCCCTCGACGACGGCCTTGGCACCGGAGTTGCGGACCGCGAACCGCTCTCCGGCGACGCCGTTGACGTACAGCTGGCCGTCGGTCGCACCGTAGAGCGCGACGTTGCCGATCGCGACGTTCTCGGTCGGGTCGTAGCCCGCGGTCTCCGGCGTCCGGACCGTGATCTTGCCGCCGGAGAGGCCCTTGCCGACGTAATCGTTCGCGCACCCCTCGAGGTGCATCGAGAGCCCGCTCGCGAGGAACGCCCCGAAGCTCTGGCCGGCGGTGCCCTCGAGGTCGACGGTGACGGTGTCCTCGGGGAGGCCAGGTTCGCCGTACCGGCTGGTGATCCGGTTCGAGAGCATCGCGCCGACCGCACGGTCGACGTTCGAAACGTCGGTCTCTACGTCGACCGGTTCCTCGCGTTCGATGGCGTCTTCCGCGACCTCGAGCAGGTCGCGGTCGAGGTGGTCCTCGAGTTCGTGGTCCTGTTCGCGGATCTTGTACCGGATGTCACCCTCGGGTTCGGCGAGGACGGCCGAGAGGTCGACGTTCCGGGCCTTGGGGTGGTCGATGTCGTCGCGTTGTGCCAGGACCTCGACGCGGCCGATCATCTCGTCGACAGTATGGAACCCGAGTTCTGCCATGATCTCGCGCAGTTCCTGGGCGATGAAGGTCATGTAGTTGATCACGTGCTCGGGTTCGCCGGGGAACCGGGCACGCAGGTCGCCACGCTGGGTTGCGACGCCGACAGGACAGGTGTTGTTGTGACACTGGCGAGCCATCACACAGCCCGAGGTCACGAGCGAGGCTGTCCCGAAGACGTACTCTTCGGCACCCAGCAGGGCGGCGACGGCGACGTCGCGGCCGGTCTTTAGGCCGCCGTCGGCGGAGACGCGGATGCGGTCGCGTAGTCCGGTCGCACGAAGCATCTGGTTGGCCTCGGCGAGGCCGAGTTCCCAGGGGAGACCGGCGCTCTTGATCGACGTGCGCGGAGATGCTCCCGTCCCGCCGGAGTGGCCGGAGATGTGGACCACGTCGGCGTTTGCCTTCGCGACGCCGGCCGCGACGGTGCCGATGCCGGCCTCGGAGACGAGTTTGACGTTGACGTCGGCGCCCTCGTTCGCGGTCTTGAGGTCGAAGATCAGCTGTTTGAGGTCCTCGATCGAGTAGATGTCGTGCAGCGGCGGCGGCGAGATCAGCCCGACGCCCGGCGTCGACTTGCGGACGTGGGCGATCATCTCGTTTACCTTCTCGCCGGGGAGATGGCCGCCCTCTCCCGGCTTCGACCCCTGGGCCATCTTGATCTGGAGTTCGTCGGCCGAGGAGAGGTACGTCGAGGTGACGCCGAAGCGACCCGAAGCGACCTGCTTGACGTTACACTCTTTCTCCGTGCCGAACCGTTCGGGCGGTTCACCACCCTCTCCGGAGTTCGATTTCCCGCCGATCCGGTTCATCGCGATCGAGTTGTTCTCGTGGGCCTCCGGTGAGAGACTGCCCAGACTCATCGCCGCCGTCGAGAACCGCTCGACGACATCTTTGACGGGTTCGACCTCCTCGATCGGGATCGGATCGCGATCGGAGTCGAACTCGAGCAGTCCCCGGAGCGTCTGGAGGGTGCGGTTCTGGTCGTTGACCTGCTCGGCGAACTCCTGGTAGCGTTCGTAGTCGTTCGACCGGGCGGCCTGCTGGAGCGTGCCGACGGTGTCGGGGTTCCACTGGTGGTGGATACCGTCCGACCGGTGTTCGAACTCGCCCTGGCGCTCGAGGTGGGTCTCGGACTTCTCGTCGCCGAAAGCGACGGCGTGGCGCTCGCGCAGGTCGGCCTCGATCTCGGCCAGGCCGATCCCCTCGGTGCGGTTCTCGGTGCCCTCGAAGTATTCGTCGACGACGCTCGAGTCGAGCCCGACGGCCTCGAAGATCTGCGCGCCCTGGTAGCTCTCGACCGTCGAGATACCCATCTTGGCCATTATCTTCAGGAGGCCATCTTCGACAGCCCCGACGTAGGCGTCGATGGCCGCCGGAGTGGCGGGACCGTCCGCCCCGTCGGTGAGGTCTGCGATCGTCTCGTAGGCGAGATAGGGGGTGACCGCGCCAGCACCGTAGCCGACCAGCGTCGCAAACTGGTGGACGGTCCGGGGTTCGGCCGACTCGACGACGAGTCCGACGTGGTTGCGCAGACCGTTCCGGACGAGCGCGTGGTGGACGCCGCCGGTCGCGAGCAGGCTCGGGATCGCAACCCGATCCTCCGATATTTCACGGTCCGAGAGAATCAAGACGTCGGTACCGTCTTCGATCGCGGAAACGGCGTCATCTCGAACGCGCTCGATCGCAGCCTCGAGGTCGACGCCGGGTTCGCCGCTCTCGGGCTCGTAGGTGATATCGATCGTCGCGGCAGTGATTCCGTTTGTCGAACAGTTGCGGATCGCCTCGAGTTCGGTGTTCGTGAGGATCGGCGAGTCGAGTACCAGCTGGCGCGCGTGTTCGGGCGACTCGTCGAGGAGGTTGCGCTGGAAGCCGAGCCGGCTCTCCATCGAGGTAACCAGTTCCTCGCGGATGTAGTCCAGCGGCGGATTCGTCACCTGGGCGAACAGCTGTCGGAAGTAAGAGAAAAGCGGCCGGTTGAACTCGGTCAGGACAGACAGCGGTGTGTCGTCGCCCATCGAGCCGACGGGATCTTTGCCCGTCTCGATCATCGGCTCGAGCATGTTCTCGAGTTCGTCGTGCGTGTAGCCGAAGGCGGCCTGGTGCTCGCGGAGACCCGAGACGGACTCCCGGGGCGTCTCGTCGTCGGCCGTCCGAAGGTCGTCGACGTGGACCTGTTCCCGCTCGCCCCACTCGCCGTAGTAGTCGTCCGTGAGGCCCTCGAAGACCTCGTCGTCCGGGATGACCCGACCTTCCTCGGGGTCTGCGAGGAACAGCTGGCCGGGCTGGAGGCGACCGCGCTCTTCGATCTCGCTGGGGTCGGTCTCGAGCGCGCCAGCCTCACTGGCCACGATTAGTCGATCGTCGGCCGTGACGTCGTACCGACACGGTCGGAGGCCGTTGCGGTCCAGAACGGCACCGACTCGCTCGCCGTCGGTCGCCGCCACGAGCGCGGGGCCGTCCCACGGTTCGACCAGCGAAGCGTGGAAGTCATACCAGTCCTTGCGGTCCTCGTCCATCTCGTCGTCACCGCGCCAAGCCTCGGGGACGAGCATCCGCAGGGCGTGCTCTAAGTCGCGGCCGTCCTGCATCAGGAGTTCGAGTGCGTTGTCGACGCTTGCCGTGTCGGACTGGTCGGGATCGTCGATGATCGGTTTGACTGCTTCCAGGTCAGCCAACACGTCGCTCTCGAGGTCCGTCTCGCGGGCACGCATCCAGTTGACGTTGCCCTGAATGGTGTTGAACTCGCCGTTGTGAATGATCGTTCGATGGGGGTGGGCGAGGTGCCAGGCACCGAGCGTGTTCGTCGAGAACCGCTCGTGGACCATCACGAAGTTCGACTCGACGCGGCCGTCGGTCAGGTCGGGATAGTAAGTCGGCAGTTGTTCGCCCTTGAGCAGCCCCTTGTAGACGATCGTCTTCGAATCGAGCGAGCAGACGTAGAACCGCTCTGCGTTGTCGATATCGGCTGCCTCGTTCTCGAGAGCGCGGCGAGCCACGTAGAGTCGGCGGTCGAAGTCCGCACCTGAAACGTCGTCGACAGGCGTCACGACGACCTGTCGAACGTCGGGTTCCGATTCGACGGCCGTCTCCCCGAGCTCGTCGTTGTCCGTCGGCACGTCGCGCCACTCGAGTACCTCGAGGTCGTAGTCGGCGACAGTCCGCTCGAAGAGCGCGACGAGGGCCTCGCGTGTGTCGTCGTCCTGCGGGAAGAAAATCGAGCCGACGGCGTAGGTCTCGGGAAGGTCGGTCTCGAGAACGTCTTCGAAGAACGCGTGTGGCGTCTGGAGCATGAGTCCGGCCCCGTCGCCGGTGTCTTTTTCGGCACCGGTGGTACCACGATGTTCGAGGTTGACGAGCAACTCGAGTCCGTCGGAGACGACGTCGTGGCCGCGACCGCCGTTCAAGTCCATCACGACGCCGACACCGCAGTTCGATCGGGCGTCTGCAGGGCCAGCGAGCCCCTGGAGCCGTCCGGCGGCTCCCCCTACGTGTGGCTGTGACATACACAGCGGTAGTGAAACGCACTATAAGAGGTTGACCAATAATGACTAAGTGTATTATATATCCATAGGAGGCAGTATAAGGTGTCCATACGAGGGGCCGTTGTTGGACGTGACGACCGTCAGTAACGAAAAGGTGTCAGAGGCACGTAGTGTTCACCCACCGAAGTGAACACCACACGTGAATATCAGCATCCACTCACAAGCAACCTGGGGTTAATCAATTAGGTATGGTAGTCAAGTACTAGCAGGATCTGCTCAGGGTCACGACGACAGACCGCCCGCGAGAGTCCTGTGGAAACACCGACGACGTCACGCCGATCCCGATGGGGAAGGGACAGAGGACCGACCGAAAGCGCTAGTAGCTCTTTGCGAAGTACGCGAGGTCGTCGGCATCGTCGCCACAGACTGCACACTCGGCGTCGTCGTCCTCGGGTGCCTTCGGAACGCCAGCAGTCTGGCCGCCCTGCTCCTCGAGCGGTTGCATCACGATCTCGGCGGCAACTTTCTCCTTGATCGCTTCCTCGCAGGCCTGGTCGCCACACCACGGTACCTTCACGTAACCGCCGTGCTTGCCGATTGTCCCCATGATCTCCTCGGCGCTGTCGGCCTCGCGGACGTTCTCCTGTAAGTTCTCTTCGGCGGCCTCGTAGAGTTTGTCGTAGATCGTCTCGAGGTGTTCGTCGACGGCGTCGACGATTCCGTCACGATCCTCGACGGCTTCCTCGTTGTCGGGTCGATGAACCAGCGTGACTTCTTCGTCCTCGACCTCGTAGGGGCCGATCTCGAGTCGCAACGGAACGCCGTTCAACTCGTGTTCGTTGAACTTGAACCCAGGGTTGCGCTCGTCGCGGTCGTCGAGTTCGACGCGGAAGCCGGCTTCTTCGAGGTCGTCGACGATCGTCTCGGAGTACTCGAGGACATCCTCTTTGGTGTCTTCCTGCCAGATGGGGACGACGACGACCTGCGTGGGCGCGATGGTCGGCGGGAGCACGAGCCCCTGGTCGTCGGAGTGAGTCATGATGAGTGCGCCGAGTGCACGCCAGGAGAGGCCCCACGAGGTGGTGTAGGCCGTCCGCTCCTCCTCGTCTTCGTCGACGTACGTGATGTCGAACGCCTCGGCGAAACTCTGGCCGAGGTTGTGGCTGGTCGCGCCCTGGACGGACTTGCCGTCGGGCATCAGCGCCTCCACCGTGGTCGTGGTGTCCGCGCCGGGGAACTTGTCGTGTTCGGGCTTTTTGCCACGGAGCACCGGAATCGCGAGCACGTCCTCGTAAACGCGTTCGTACTGGTCCAGCCGGGTCCAGACCTCCTCCCAGGCACCTTCGTTCGTGGCGTGGGCCGTGTGGCCCTCCTGCCACATGAACTCCTTCGTCCGGAAGAACGGCTTCGTCTCGGTGGCCTCCCACCGCACCACGGAACACCACTGGTTGATCCGCAGCGGCAAGTCGCGGTGGCTGCGGGTCCAGTCGGCCATGAAGGGAGCGATGATCGATTCGCTCGTCGGACGGACTGCGAGTCGCTCCTCGAGTTCGTCGTGACCGCCCTGGGTCACCCACGCGACCTCGGGGTCGAACCCCTCGACGATGTCTTTCTCGCGCTCGAGGAAGGACTCGGGGATGAACATCGGGAAATAAACGTTGTCGACGCCGGTTTCCTTGAACCAGCCGTCGAGCGCGTCCTGGATGGACTCCCACAGCGCGTAGCCACGTGGCTTCGTAACGATGAACCCGCCCATCGGCGCGTAGTCAGCGAGGTCGGCCTTCTGGACCACTTCGGCGTACCACTCCCCGGGTTTGTGCGATTTCGACTCGGTGATACCGAGTTCCTGGCTCTCGTCGCTCATTGGTTCGACAGTCAGGCAGCGCGGTCTTAAATCGTGCGAAGGCCGTCGCTGAACGGAACTCTCGTCCCGGCGACCTCGCTGCCCGCGAGCGATAAACGCCCGGCCGACCCTTTCCTGTTCTCGCACATTTATACGGACTGGTTACCATTGTAACTCTATGCGAGCTATCGAGGTTACGGAGTACGGCGACAGCGATCGTCTCGAGGTAATCGAGACGGACAAACCCGACCCCGACGCGGGCGAGGTCCGGATCGAGGTCGAGGCCGCGGGGATCAACTTTGCGGACGTGATGCAACGGCGCGGCCTCTACCCCGGCGGTCCCGAAGCACCGTACGTCCCCGGCATGGAGGCCGCGGGGACGATTGACGCGACCGGCGAGGGCGTCGGCCTCGACGAGGGCGACCGCGTCGTCGCGATGCTCGACACCGGCGGCTACGCCGAGTACGCCACCGCAAACGCCCAGACGCTCTTTCCCATCCCCGAGGGCATGAGCTTCGAGGAGGCCGCCGGCTTCCCCGTCCAGTTCCTCACGGCCCACTCCTGTCTGTTCGAGTGGGGCGGCCTCGAGGACGACGAGACGGTCCTCATCCAGGCTGCCGCGGGCGGCGTCGGCACTGCAGCGGTCCAACTCGCCTCGAACGCCGGCGCGGAGGTGTTCGGCACCGCGAGTACGGACGAAAAGCTCGAGCTCGCGGCCGACCTGGGCTGTGACCACCCAATCCACTACACCGAGACGGACTTCCGAGACGTCGTCGACGACGAGACCGACGGCGAAGGCGTCGACCTCGTCTTGGAGAGCGTCGGCGACGACGTCTTCGACCGCAGTCTCGACGCCATGAAACACTTCGGCCGGATGGTCACCTTCGGCGTCGCAAGCGGCGTCCCTGCCTCCGCCGAGAACCAGCGACTCCTCTTCGAGAACAAGACTGTCAAAGGATTCCACCTCGGGCAGGCCGCCTACCACGACTCGAGCAAGGTCATGAAGGCTGTCCCCGACCTCACGGACGGGCTGACCAGCGGCGACCTCGAGGTAATTCTCGGCGAGGAGTTCGACCTCGAGGACGCGGCCGACGCCCACCAGTACATCGAGGACCGCAAGAGTTCCGGGAAAATCGTTCTGAAGCCCTGACTGTTACTCCGCCGCGGCGTCGAACGCAACGTCCCACTCGAGGTCGTAATCGACGAACTCGGCCTCGTCCAGGGGTTTTCCACCCGCGAACGCGAACTCGCCCGCGACAGTCTTTCCGTCCAGCACTCCCGGCAGCCACAGCCGGTCGTCCTCCCACATCTGGTCGTAGGGAACGTCCTCGACAGCGAACCACTCCGGCCGGGCCTCCTCCGATGCGGTCGGCTCCCCCGAGAACTCGTCGGTCCGGTAGACGTGACAGACCGTGTGGACCTCGCCGTCCAGCAGGAACGTGAGTTCCCCGGCCTTCTCGAGCGCCGCCGGATCGACCTCGAGTCCGACCTCCTCGCGGGTCTCGCGGACCGCACACTCCCGGGGTGTCTCGCCGTCCTCGAGTTTGCCGCCCGGACCGTTGTACCAGCCCTCGCCGAGTCCGCGGCGTTTCTCGATCAGGAGGACGTCGCCGTCCCGCAGCGGAAAACACAGCGTCGCCTCGATCATACGGAATCGTTCGCTTCGATCGACATAAACGCACGTATCGCGGTTACCGAACCGCAGATGCGAGCGACGCGTTCACGACCGAGGCGCTTACGTCTTCCTCACGGTTGGATCGGGACTCGTCAGCGGCGTCCCGATCTGTGGTCTGTTCCCTGCCATCAGTTCCGTGGTCGGCGCGCTCGACGGGTCTACTGTCCGAAAACTCTTTACCGTGCTTGCGGACGTCCTCGCGTCTCTCTGCGGTCCTCGAGCCCGTCGGGCCCACAGCCCAGTGACCGATGCGGGCAGTACCGACAGTGATTGCCCGGCGTCGTCTCGAAATAGTCGGGATCGTCGGCGGCCACGAATGTCTCGAGTACCGACTCCCACTCCGGCAGTTCGTCGGATTCGGGATCGACGAGTTCGGCCCGCGGACCCGAATCGACGTCTCCCACGTAGACGTAGCCGACGGCCGAGACTGGTTCGTCGAATCGCTGCTCGCAGGCACGAGCGTACAGCACGAGTTGGACGGCCTCGGTCGGATCGGCCCGCTCGGCGGTCGCCTTGTAGTCGAGGACGACGAGTTCCCCGTCGGGCGTCCGGCGAACCGAGTCGACGTAGCCGACGACGTTGCCCGTCACGCCGGCGACGTCTGCAAGCGAGAACGGCAGTTCGGCCGCGAGTTGGTCCCAGTCGGCGACTGGACGGTCGAAACCGTCCGCCGTCGCCCCGAAGTATCGATCGACGCAGGCCAGTACGTCCTCGCGGTGGTCGGTCAGTCCTCGAGCGGTCAGCTGTCGGGTCGCTGCCTCGTGCCACTCCTCACGGCTCTCGTACTCGCGGTAGAACGCCTCTTCGGCAACGTCGTGGAAGACGGTGCCGACGACTCGCGAGCCGCCGTCGCCGGAAGATGTCTCGCCTCGAGCCCCCGGATCGTCGATCGCCCGGACGACGTGATCGAGGTAGTGCTTTCGCGGACACGTGTCGTGAGTCTCCATCGCGGTGTAGCTGTGCGAGATTGCGACCGGGAGTTCGGTCGCCTCGGACAGCGTCTCGACCGGGAACCGGACGGTCTCTTCGGTCAGCGTCGACAGCCGCCGCGCGCCCGGCACTCGAACGCCGTCGTCGCGACCGTCGGCGTAGCTCGCGGCGTCGGCCGCGGGCAACAGCGCGTCGTCGCGCAGTAATCGCCCCAGCTGGTGGACCGTCTCGATCGCCTCCCGCGTTCGCAGCGGCTCGACCTGTCGGTCCTCGTAGTCGGCGTAGTAGGTGATCGAACCGGGGGTCACGCCGCTCGAGCGAGCGAGTTCCGTCGTCCGGTCGGCGACTGTCTCTGGATAGATCTCTCGAACGTCCTCGAAGCTCTCGGTCAGTGACTCCCAGAGGTCCATCCGCTGGCCGGCAGTCGACCACTCGATCGCGTCGGGAAGGCAGGCGTCCGCGGTCTCGACGCCCAGCTGGGCGTCCTCACCCTCGTAGTCGTACTCGGCACCGAACAGAAAGAGGTGGTTCTCCGCACGGGTGAGCGCGACGTGGAGCACGCGCCACTCCTCGCCGACGGTCTCGGCCGCCAGATCCGACCGTAACGGCGACTCGAGGTCGTCGGAGAGCAACGCTGCAAGCAACCGCTCGCGGCTTCGCCGGGCGTAGTCCGCCTCGACGCACCACTCCTCGTCCGAGAGGAAGGGAACGAGGACGGTGTCGAACTCCAGTCCCTTCGCCTGGTGGACCGTCATCACGTCGACATAGTCGCTCGAGTGTGTTCCACGCGTTCGCTCGCTCTCGCTTCCCTCGAGCGTGTTCTCCAGCGCCTCGAGAAACTCCGCAGAGAGCATTCGCAACATCGAGTCGGCGTCGTAGGCGTCGACGAATCGCTCGATCCGGTCGAACTCGGCGCGCTCGTCGCTCGTGAGGAACCACTCGAGACGCGTCACCTCGCGGAACCGCCGGAGGAAGCCGGACAGCGGGTACAGACGCCGGTACTCTGCGAGCGTCTCGAGGTGGTCGCGTGCTCGCTCGAGCCTGTCGGGACGCTCGAGTGTCTCGCTGTCGACCTCGAAGACGGCGTCCACGAGCGGACCGTCCTGTTGCTGTAGCGTCCGAAGGTCGGACTCCGGAAGCCGATACCGGTAGAACAGAACTCGCCGGAGGTGGGCGTCCGCGTCGGAGTCGACGAGCACGCGGAGGTACGACAGCACCGTCCGGATACCGGGCGAGACGTCGCCGCCGGGCGAGCCCGATACCTCGTAGGGAATTCGACGGCTCTCGAGTGCCTCCGCGACGGCCTGGGCGTGGCGGTTCGTCCTGACGACGACCGCGACGTCCTCGAGTCGCCGTCGTGGGACGTTCTCGGCTTCACCGTTGAGCAGCCTCGAGACGGTCGTTCCGACCTGTTCGGCCATCGGCCGATCGATCTCGCCGCTCTCGATCGTGACGACGTGATCCGGCGGCTCCTCGAGCCCCGTGTCGTCGTCGGCACGCTCGTAATCGTCGTAGTCGCCGTACTCGCCCGGCGTCCGGTCTGCCTCCCGGAGCGTCTTCGAGGACTGTGGCCCGTACCCACAGCAGTTGGTCAGGTCGAGGATCTCCTGGCGCGACCGGAAGTTGAGCCCGAGTTCGACCGCGTCGTGGTCGTCGTAGACGGACGCGAGTCGGTCCAGTCCCCTGCGATCCGTCCCGCGCCAGCCATAGATCGCCTGGTCCTTGTCGCCGATTGCGAACAGCGACGGTCGGTCGTGGCCGTCGGTAAGTCCCGTGAGCAGGGAAAACTGCGTCTCGTCGGTGTCCTGAAACTCGTCGCAGTAGACCTGCTCCCATCGGTCGGTGATCTCGGAGGCGATCGACTCGTCGTTCAGCAACTGGGTCGCCTTCCGTACGAGTTCGTCGAAGTCGAGTGCACCCCGGTTCTCGAGGGCGTCGTGGTAGTCCCCGTAGACGTCGGTGTAGTGGCGCGCGAGCCGGAGGAACTCGACGTAGTGTTTCAGTCGGCCGAACGGGCTCTGCTCGATTCGGTCCGTCGCGTCCCGGCGAATCCGGTTGTAAAACAGCGCCCGCGGCAACTGTTTTGTCTCCCGCTCCTCGAGCGAGAGCGTCTCGATCGTCTCTGTCACGCAGTCCTGGAGGATCTCGAGGTAGCGCTCGACGTCGCGGACGACCTCGCTGTCGCCAAACGCGGGCGACTCGTCGATCTTCTCACGACAGTACTGAATCAGCTTGCCGTAGTCGACCAGCGACTCTGAGGCCGTTTCGAGGTGGTCCTCGGCGTTGAAGTACCGGAGCGCCTCGGCGTCGAAAGATAGTTCCTCGTTCGCGCGGCGCTCGAGCCAGAGGACGAACTCGGTCAGTAGCTCGAGGGTGCGAACGTCCGGCAACGCCTTCTGTAGCTCGCCGGGAGTGACGTCTTCCTGGCTCATCTCCTGGATGAAGCCATCGACGTCGGCGGTGAGTTCGGCCGGTGAGCCGTCGCCGGTCGCCGCGGCGAAACCGTAGTCGTTCTCCGCGAGCAGTCGGCCGATCAGCCGGCGGCGTTTTCGGTCGGTGACGACGTCGAACTCCGGCGAGTAGCCGAGGTAGTAGGCGTACTCTCGGACCAGCCGGTGACAGAACGAGTGGTAGGTGTAGACGTCGATTGCCGCCGCCGTTTCGGGATCGAGTCGGTCGGCGACCGCGTCGCGGATGCTGCCAGCGGCCTCGTTTGCGAACGTCAAGACCAGCACGTCGCCGGGGTCGACCGCGCCGGTCTCGATGGCGTGTTCGATCCGCATGAGCATCGTGGTCGTCTTGCCCGTCCCTGCACCCGCGTCGACGGAGGTACAGGCCGCCGTGCTCTCGAGAACGGCATCCTGGTTTCCGCGGGGTTCGAGCTCCTCGTCTCCCGGTTCGCGTTCTGGCTCACCCATCGAACGCCACCTCCGTCCCGACGTACTCGCCACAGCAGACGCGATACTCACACGCCGGACAGACCTCGTCGACGATGTCGTCCCACCGTTCACTCGGGTCGAAACCGTCGGATCGGAGACGGTCGACGACCGACTCGAGTCGCCCGTCGACGGTCCGATTGCGGTGTTCGTGGGTCATCCCGAACGTGTGGTGGTCGACGTAAACGTCGGTGAGGTCTGCGACCTCGAGACTCGTCTCGACAGTCTCACGCACCCAGTTGATCGACGTCTCCGAGCGATCGGCGAGGGGCACCCAGACGTACCGGCAGGTTCGATCGGACAGCCCGAGCCGGTCGGCGTAGCTCCGGAGCCCATCAAGGACGACGGCGGTCTCGAGCAAGGTCCCAACGGAGCCGGGATCGAACTCGTCGGCTTCGGGATCGAAGTGGTCGACGAACCGGTCCTCGACGTCCTCCCACTCGGAGCGATACCGGAGATACCCCATCGGCCAGAGCGTCGGGACGAACCGCACCCCGACCAGCGACGAGCCGTCGCCGTAGACGTAGTCGACGGTCGCCTCGAGAGTGACGGGTTCGGCGTCCGAATCGGGGACCGAAATCGAACTCTCGAGGTCGATCTCCGGGCCGGCGAGCGTGGCGTCGCCGTCCGCCACCTCCTGGCGCAACTCTCGAACCCCCATCGCGTGTTCGACGCCCGCCAGCTCGAGGTACGCCCGCAGCGTCGCCTCGAGGACGCGGCGTTCGTGGCGTCGCTGTGCCTGTGAGTGGAACGGTTCGTCGTGGTCGTCCCAGAGCGTCGACAGTCGTCGTTTCGCCACCGCTTCGAGCGCCTCCGGGTCGCTCTCGTCGCTTTCGAGGGCCGCACAGATCGCCGTTCGAAGCAGTGAGACGCGGTCGGCCGTCGCATCGTCCTCGTCGGTCCCCTCGAGGTCGTAGACGTAGCCCAGTTCGTACTGGCGGGGACAGCGGAGGTAGGCCCGAAGCGCGTCGACCGAGAGCGTCTCAGTCATTCCGGACCACCTCTCCCGCCGCGAACTCGAACTGCGACCGCACCGCCTCGGCAAGTTCGTCGTCGACATCATCCGCCGAGAGGACGACGGCGAGCTCCTCGAACAGTTCCTCGGTGTCCGCGAGGTCGGCCTCGCCGCCCGTACTCGCCTCCCGGAGGACACGCTCGAGTTCGCCGTGGGGCTGGTCGAGGACGGCCTCGAGGGCGTTCGTCTCGCCGTTGATCGCCGCCTCGTCGTGGGTGTCGACGTCCTCGAGTGTGGGTCCGGACGTCGACGCGAGTAGCTGGAGGTAGCGCGACTCGTCGTAGGTGCGTCGCAGCCCGCCGGAGCCCCGTTCGTACGAACAGCAGTAGAGACGGCTCCGTGCGGCACGGGCACCGATCGCGAGCCGGCGTCGCGATCGCTGGGCGTGGTATGTTTCGAAGGGGTCGCCCACGTCGTCCGATCCGTCGACCGTCGCAAACGTCTCCGCGACCGTCTCGGGCGAGGGGTCGGTGACCGCCGGATACCCCGACATCTCCTCGAGCCACGCGTCGGGAAACAGCTGCGTGAGGAACTGTTCGCCCGGGTACGCGTCGTCGATAAGATCCAGCAGGAACACGACCTCGTATGCGTCGTACTTGAGATCGCCGACAGCACAGACCGTGACGCCGCCGGTCGGCGGCTGGGTCTCGACCGCGTGGACGTACGGCGCGTCGTACCGGATCGTCCGCTCGAGCATTCGGCGGAATCCGTGCCAGTCCGGCCCGACGAGATCCGTCTCCTCGACGAAGTCGGCGATCTCGAGGACGCGACGCACGCCTGCGTACTGCTCGCGGGCATCGACCCAGTCCTCCTCGGCAGCGATACGTCCTTTCAGGTTCGTCTGCCGGAGCCACTGCCGGAGCGCGCGGACGACACTCGAGTCGTCACAGGCCTCGAGCAGGGACGGTGAAAAGTCGTCGACGCGAGCGCGGAGTCGCTCGAGGCCGTCCTCGCGAGCGAAGTCGCCGTCCCGGTCGCCGTCTGCAGCCCGCGTCTCGCTTCGCTCACACTGCAGCGCCACGAACGCGTAGAGTTCGTTGACCGCGGGGTCTTCGGCGAGCGAGGGAGTGCCGATCGTCGCCGTCGGAACGCCCGCTTCCCGGAGCCGCCGTCTGGTGTCTGGAACCCGTTCGATCGAGGGAACGGCGACGACGAACTCGTCGTAGCCCCACTCGCGACGCCCGGACAGCGACTGGATCTCCGTGGCGACCGCACGAACCTGCTCGCGTGCGGTTCCGGTTCGAATGCGGTGAGCGCGTCCAGTCGGTTCCGCCGCGTCAACACTCGAGTCGCCCTCCGACGCCTGCGCGTCAGTGCTCTCTTTCGACTCCGGCGCGTCGCCGGTCGCGAGAAATCGGACGATATCGCGGTGAGGGGACCCGGACGCGTCCACTCGCTCGAGCCGTTCCATCGCGAGGCCGTCGCCGACGACGTCCCCGATCCGACCGGGCTCGACACGGGTTCGCTCGACGCTGGCGTGGCGTTCGCCCAGACAGACCAGTCGCGCATCGGCCGAGAGTGCTCCGAGATAGCGTCGGTCGAGTCGGCGGAACTCCTCGAACTCGAGAGCGAGGACGGCGTCGAACGACTCCGTCATCCGCGTCCGGAGGCCGTCGGCGTCGTCCTCGAGCAGGTCGACGGCCCGCGGGATCACGTCCGCCCGCTCGACGTAGCCGCGGGATGCGATCGCCTCGTGGAATCGGTCGTTCATCGCGTAGAGAAACTCCAGGCAGTCGTGGACGTCCGCCCCGTCCTCGAGTCGGCGCTGCTGGCGGGTCGCCTCGAGCAGCAGTTGCCCCACGTCCCGGGCGAAACTCTCGTGACGGGCGGCCCGCTCGAGGTAGTCGGGAACGTCACGGCTCGCACCGTCGATCACGAGCGAGATGAGTTCGATACGTTCCTCGTACTCGAGTCGATCCAGCGTCGGATCGTGCTCTTCGATGACCTTCGAGGCGTGTTCGGGGACCGACTCGACCCGGGGAGAGCGCGGCGAACCGTTCGTCGAGTCGACGGCGGCCAGCCGTTCGCGGACTGCCTCGAGGCCGGCGGGGTGGCGCTTCAGGACCAGTACGTTCCGGGGGCCATACTCGTCCGCGAGAGCGGCGTACTCGCGGGCAGCGTCCTCGAGGGCGTCGGACGCGGGACAGTCTCGGAGTTTACAGACCCCCTCGAGGGAGAACGTCGTCGACATCGATGGATACGTCCCCGTGTAGGAGCGAGTTACTACTTAAAGGTACGGCGACGGATCGGTCCGATGCGGTCCGTCATCGTTTTCCCCGAATGTGACGACCACCACGCATGGACGACGCTCTCGTCATCGGTGGCACGCGGTTCATCGGGCGCCACCTCGTGACGGAACTGCTCGCAAACGGCTACGACGTGACGATCTTCAACCGCGGCAACCACGACGACCCCTTCGCCGCCGACGACCGCGTCGAACGCGTCCAGGGCGACCGGACGGACGACGACGCGCTCGCGGCGGCCGCAGACGAGGTCGACCCCGACGCAGTCTTCGACTGCGTGGCCTACTACCCCGATGACGTCCGGGCGGCGACTCGGATCTTTGCAGACTGTGAGGCCTACGTCTACATCTCGAGTGGCGCAGCGTACGGTCGGGAAGACATTCCCAAACGTGAAGGAGAGACGCCGCTTGCCCCGTGTACCAGGAACCAGGCGACCGACGACGAGGGCGACACCTACGGGAACCGGAAGGCCGAGGGCGACCGCGCGGTCTTCGAGGCCGCCGAGGAAGGCGTCGACGCGATGTCCCTCCGGCCGCCGATCGTCTACGGCCCACACGACTACACCGAGCGACTCGACTTCTGGATCGACCGGGTGAACCGCTTCGACCGGGTCGTCGTCCCCGGTGACGGGACGAATATCTGGCACCGCGTCTACGTCGAGGACGTCGCCAGCGCCCTGCGAATCGTCGCCGAACGCGGCGACCCGGGCGAGGCGTACAACACGGGCGACCGGCGACTCGTCACGCTCGAGGAGATGGTCGAGTTGATCGCCGACCAACTCGATACTGACGTCGAGATCGTCCACGCCGGCCCGCGAGAACTCGAGGCTGGCGACATCGAACTCGAGGACTACCCGCTCTACCGCGACTATCCACACGTCATGTCGACGGCGAAACTCGCCGACCTGGGCTGGGAGTCGACGCCGCTCGAGGAGGCGATGGGCCGTGCAGTCGAGGACCACCTCGAGAGCGACCGGGTTGGACGCGAGAACGGACCGGAAAGGGAGGCAGAGGAACGCGTACTCGGCATTCTGGAGACGCTCTAGTCCGGCGGCGTTCGCGGACGAACGACGAGAACGATTTTATGCCTCCCATACCCTTGGAGGGAATATGTTCCAGAAGTCAAAGTGGATTCGACTCCCACGAAACGTCGCCGTCGGTCACGGCGTCCTCGACGAGGTCGTCGAGATCGTCGACGACCTCCACCTGCAGGGCCGGCCGCTGTTCGTCACCAGTCCAACCCCACGCGAGGTCGCCGCAGAGCCGATCGCCGCAGACTTCGAGGCCGCGGGGATCGATCCCGCCGTCGTCACGATCGAGTCCGCAACCTTCGACTCGGTCGAGACGGTCATCGAGGTCGCCGAAGCCGAAGACGCATCCTACCTCGTCGGCATCGGCGGCGGGAAGGCGATCGACATCGCGAAGATGGCGAGCCACCACCTCTCGATGGGCTTTCTTTCGATTCCGACGGCCGCCAGCCACGACGGGATCGTCAGCAACCGTGGCTCGGTCCCCGACGGTGACACTCGCCACAGCGTCGCGGCCGAACCGCCGCTGGCCGTCGTCGCCGACACGGCCGTCCTCGCCGAGGCACCCTGGGAGCTGACGACCGCCGGCTGTGCCGACATCATCTCGAACTACACTGCCGTCATGGACTGGCGACTCGCCAGACGGCTCAAAAACGTCGAACACTCCGAGTACGCGGCCGCACTCTCGGAAATGACCGCCGAGATCCTGGTCGACAACGCCGACCTTATCCGGCCCGGTCTCGAGGAGTCGTCCTGGGTCGTCACCAAGGCGCTGATGTCTTCCGGCGTCGCGATGAGCATCGCGGGCTCTTCGCGGCCCGCCAGTGGCGCGGAACACCTCTTCTCCCACCAGTTAGATCGGCTGGAACCGAACGTGGCGCTCCACGGCCATCAGGTCGGCGTCGGCTCGATCATGACCGCCTACCTCCACGGCGGAGAACGAGGATTCTGGGTCGACATCCGAGACGCTCTCGACAGCATCGACGCGCCGACGACTGCCGACGAACTCGGGATCGACGACGAAACCGTGCTCGAGGCGCTGACGACCTGTCACGAGATACGCGACCGCTACACGATCCTCGGTGATGGCATGAACGAAGAAGCCGCTCGAGACGTCGCGACGAAGACTGGAGTGATCGGCTAAAACGAGATGCTGTACCGGTTCACCGGTGTCTGCACGCGTGGATCGTGTCGTCCCGGCGACGACGTACGGCAGTCCTAGAGCTGGATATTACAACTCACTAACTACTACACGCGACTGGAGACGCGCAGTTGTGAGAGAAAAGCGGAGTTCGAACGGCGTCGTGACGCTACCGGAGACCGTTCCTGTAATATACAGGCCCGTTCTCGGTATCTGAGACTCCCGCGGAGCAACTAATGGCAGCCAGTCTCAACGCATGCTTCGCAATGAAACCGAATCAGGACCCACTCGCAGATCCCGAATGGGTCAGCGAGACGTTGTCGGCGTTCGAGCGCGACGATCCAGCCTACAGGCTCCTCGAGGTCGATATCGACACGAGTCGATACGACCGAGGACACATTCCGGGTGCGATCAGCGTCGACTGGGAAAACGACGTCGCTGGCGAACTCGGCCGGGACATCGTCGACGCCGACGCCTTCGAAGCGGTAATGGAAGCGTGTGGCGTCACGAACGACACGACGCTCGTCCTCTATGGCGACGAGGCAAACTGGTTTGCGGCACACGTCTACTGGGTCTGTAAGTACTACGGACACGACGACGTCCGGTTGATGGACGGCGGTCGTCACTACTGGAACTGGCACGACTACGAGTGGACGACGGCGGTTCCGTCGGTCACGCCCGGTGAGTACACCGTCGACGAAACCGACGAGACGATTCGAGCGTACGAAGCAGACGTCAAACGCGCTCTCGAGACCGAGCAGCCGATAATCGACGTTCGCAACCCACAGGAGTACCGTGGCGGAAGTCCACCACCCGAGATTCCGAAAACGACGGATTCCGAGGGACACATCCCCGGTGCCGAAAACGTTCCGTGGGCCAAAGCGGTTCGTCCCGACGGCTCGTTCAAGTCCAAAGAGCAACTCCGCGAGGTGTACGACGTCGACGAGGACGACAGTGCGGTCGCTTACTGTCGGATCGGTGAACGAGCGTCGGTTACCTGGTTCGTTTTGCACGAGTTACTCGGTGTCGATGCGACCAACTACGACGGCTCCTGGACCGAGTGGAGTCAACTGGAGGACGCACCGATCGAAACGGGGGAACCGGGCGCGTCGTCGCCCGTTGGATCGGTTGGGGGTGACGGGCGATGAAAGGACAACACGCGAGAGTAAGTGGGCAGACGGTCGACGCGACGGTCGACAATCTGATGACCGTCTTTCGAGACCGCGTTCGAGAGGAACTGGCGGAAAAGGGGATCGACGAATTCGACGAGAACGACTGGTACCCGGTCACAGAATTCGCACGCACCCTGGAACTGATCGAGGACAGGGCCGGCGAGCCGACCGTCAGGCAACTCGGGGCCGCAGTTGCGAAACAACTCGAGTGGCGTGACGAGTCCGAAACACCGGCCGAAGCCCTCCGGAATCTTCCGAACGGACTGCAAAGCTGTCACCGCGGCAGAGTCGGCGAGTTCGAATTCGAGGGGACGGACGACGGCGGAACAATCGCGTTCGAGAGTCCGTACCCCCGTGAGTTTTCGAAAGGGATCGTTATGGGAACGGTCGAACGGTTCGGCGGACAGTTCCCCAACCTCGTCGAGAGCACGACGACCGGTCGTGTCGACTCCGACGAGATGTGCGAGTACGAAATCGAGTGGTGAACTGACCGATCACCTCGAGTGTGGCCGGTTGCTGTCACTGGTCACGGTTTACTGCCTGTCAGTTTCGCTGCAAGCGTTTCGGGTCGCGGTCGTACCGATACTCGGGACAACAATCCGTCTCAGACGTGTTCGTCGAGGAAGTCCGCGATTTCGGTGTAGGCCTCGATGCGGTTCTCGAGTTTCGAGAAGCCGTGGCCCTCGTCTTCGAATATCAACTTTCGGACCGGGACGCCCTGTTTGGCGGCCTGGTCGGCGATCTGTTCGGCCTCACCGACGGGCACGCGGGGATCGTTCTCGCCGTGGAGGACGAAAAGCGGTGCCTCGATCCGCTCGACGTTGTTGATCGGCGAAATGTCTTCCAGGAACTCGCGGTCGGCCTCGAGACTCCCGTACTCGGCTTCGCGGAGTTCGCGTCGCCAGTCGCCCGTGTTCTCGAGGAACGTGACGAAGTTGGCGATGCCGACGACGTCGATCCCAGCCGCCCAGAGATGGGGGTACTCCGTCAGCGCGGCAAGCACCATGAAGCCGCCGTAGGACCCCCCTTTGGCGGCGATACGGTCCGGGTCGATCGCAGGGTGGTCTTGCAGCCACTCGACGCAGGCCTCGATGTCTGCGACCGAGTCCATGCGCTTCTCGACGTCGTCTAGTGCAGCGTAGTCGGCACCGTACCCGGCCGATCCCCGGACGTTGGGTTCGAAGTACGCGTATCCTCGATCGAGGAAGTACTGCTTGACGCTCGAGAACGACGGCCGGCGCTGGCTCTCGGGGCCGCCGTGGATGTCGACGACGACGGGTGTGTTCCCCGCTTCGTAGCCGTCCGGCAGGGTGAGGAAACCGGGCACCTCCAGTTCGTCGAAGCTCTCGACGTGGACGAGATCGGACTCGTCGAACGTCTCCGGTGGAATCCCCGCAGTCGGGGCTCGCGTCCAGCGCTTTGCTTCCCCGGACTCGACGTCGACCACGAAGACGTTCGTGTTCACGGTGTCGCCGGTCGTCGACAGCGCGAACCGGTCAGCGGCGGGGTCAAAGCTAATGCCGCCGGAGACGCCGCCTGGTAGGTCGGGTTCGGGGAACCTCTCGAACTCGGTCGGCTCGTCGGCATCGAATTCGCCGACGGTCAGCTCGGTGTACCCCTCGACGTTTCGCGAGTAGACGAAGCGCCCGGTCTCGTCGTCCAAAGCGATCCCGTCGACGTTCCACCCCTCGCCCCGAGTGACCGTCTCGAGTTCTCCGCCCTCGAGATCCATGTAGGCGAGATACAGCGTATCTGCGTCACCCTCGTCGGTAACGAGGTAGAGTCCGTCGCCGTCGGGTGCCCAGCTCGCGCTGCTGTAGCGGACGTCGCCCTCGTGGGGCGTGAGATGCTCGATTTCCTCCGTCTCGAGGTCGAGGACGTAGAGGTCCTGGTCGAAGTTCGAGTAGGCCTGCGAGACCAGCAGGCGGGAGTCGTCGGGGCTCCAGCCGGCGAGTGAGAGCCAGCCGTCGCCCTCGTAGACGAGTTTTGCCGCGTCTCCAGTCGCATCACGATCCTGGACGTAGATGTCGAAGACGGCCTCGTCACGGCGGTTCGAAGCGAACGCGAACTGCTCACCGTCGTGGCTCCAGCCGCCCCAGCGGTGTTTGGCGTCCGGCATCGCCGTCACGTTCTCTATCTCGCCAGTCTCGGCGTCGAGTCGGTAGAGTTGAGCGCGTTCGTTGCCACCGTCGTCCATCCCGAAGATCAGTTCGGGCCGTTCGGGCGACCAGGAGGCGAAGGTCACCCGCTCGTCGTAGAAGGTGCGTTGTTGGGGCCACTCCTGTGGGTCCGCGATCGTCCAGACCTGTGAGGTGCCGGTCGTATCCAGCAGAAAGGAGAGTCGCTCGCCGTCTGGCCCGAACGACGCGCCGTAGGCGCTTCGAATATTGAGATAGCGTTCGAGTTCGTAGCTCATATCCCCAGCGTAGCGACTCGAGATGGTAGGCGTTTGGGTTCCGGTTGTCGCGACCGCTTCGACCGTTGCCATAGCGGTCGACGGGCAGCCGCTTGCTTCGGGCTGTGTTGCTCCCATCGGGAACCACGACGGACACCGACGGCCCGTCCGGTTACCGGGACGCTGGCCAGCGCTGGGATAGCCCAGCCCCGCCCGGACGACTGCGGTTCGAATACCCGCTACCCCATCACCGTGGTTAACAAAGTTCGTCGGCTGCTTTTCTGGCCACGATGACAGGGATGAGTTCTGGAGCCGACGACGGCTCGGTCTGGAACGATTCTCGCCGTTCTGGGTGCGTTCGGGCTGATGGTTTCGGTCGTCGCGCCGGAGTTCGCAACCGACGAGGACGAACCGCTGACGGAGAAAGACGGCGAACACATCGAGAGGCTCGACCCCGCTGGTGGCGACGAGCCCAAACCGGACGGCGAGAGCGACTCCGACGAGATGGCAAGCGCTGACGGAGCAGCCAGTGACACCGGAAACGCGGGCGTTCTCGCTGCCCTCGACGATGAGCAACCGGCCAGCAGACTGTAGCGAAAAAAGTGACTTTTTATCCTATCGCTACGTGACGACAGCATATGCGCGTCGCATTCGTCTCGTTCGAAACGATCCACCACCGGGATACCGAGACGAAGCGGCGACTCCAGACTATTCTCACGTTGCTCCAGAACGCCGGTCACGACGTTCACGTCTACTGTGCCCGATTCTGGGAAGGAGACTGCTCGACGTTCGAACGCAACGGCATCACCTACCACGGACTCGGCTCTGATCTCGAGGCGCGATACGCGTTCGTCGCCCGACTCCCCGTCGCTCTCGCATCGTTACGACCTGACGTCGTCCACACGATTCCCGAGCCCCCGGGACAGGTACTCGCGGCAAACTGGGGTGCAACGCTCGCCCGCGCACCACTCGTTCTCGAGTGGTGTGGCACAGAGGAACTGCCGGCCAACCGGGTGATGCGCTGGGCGCTGCCCAAACCTGATTGCATCATTACGCCGTCGGAGCTCGTCACCACCTGGGTCATGGAACGCGGCGTCGACGAGCACGGCGTCGACGTCGTTCCGAACCCGATCGACGTCGACCGAATCCGAGAGACACCGGTCGGCGAAGACGTGGACGTGATCTACTCGCGACGACTCGACGAGGGGGCAAACCTCGAGAGCCTCTTCCTTGCACTCGCGGAGTACCGTGACCGCGACTGGACCGCAACGGTCCTCGGCGACGGCCCAGAGCGAGACACCTACGAACGTCTGGCGAGTGACCTTCGGATCGAGAACCGCGTCACGTTCGCTGGCAACTGCTCGCTCGAGGAACGGATCGCGGCCTATCGGGGCGCACACGTCTTCGCCCAGACCGCCGAATACTGCGTCTTCCCCTCCGAAATGCTGTGGGCGATCGCCTCGGGCTGTGTCGGCATCGTCGAGTATCACGTCAACTCGAGTGCCCACGAACTCGTCGAAGGCTGGGATCGAGGGTTTCGAACCACCAGCGAGGAGGAACTCGCAGACGCCATCGTCGAGGCGGGCGACCTCGAGAGACGCGAGTTCGACGAGGCGTTCGACGAGTACGACAAAGACGCCGTTCTCGAGCAGTACCTGACGACGTACGAGCGCCTGCAGGAGTCGTCGGGCGTTCTCTGAACGACTATCCACGTGTGACACGGAACGCTGTCCCGATGTCCCGGCGCGACCGCAGGAGCACTCGCGGTCGCACCGGAACTGACGGACAGCAAACCGTATGAGTGGTTTCGTCACCGACTGTAAAGCCGTGGCTGTCCGCCTCGATATCCCGGTAACGAGCTCGTTGGCAGAGCCGCGTCTACGGACATACTTGTCAGAGCAGTCAGCGACCGATTCTACAGGCGAAACAGGCCAAGGCGGTTCACAGGCGGCTGTGATGGCTCGACGTACTGTTTGAGAACCGTGCCGACAGTCTCGATACCGAAAGAGCGCTCACGCTGATTCCAGTTGCGCCGTCTGCAACTCGCCTGCCCGCGAGCGTGCCTGCGAGATGACCGCGGGACGGGCCTCGAAGGAGACGAGCACGTCGTCGTCGCCGTAGGAGACGTCCTCGACGTTTGCGTTGTCGTGGATCCACGAGACGAGACTCATCGTGTCGTCGGTCATCGGCAAGACGAGTCGTTCCTCCTCCCAGTCCGGTAACTCGCGGTCGATCCGCTCGAGCAGGGCGTCGACGTTCGCTCCCTCTTTCGCGCTGACCGTGACGGGACTGGGTGCAAGCGACGAGATCGCCTCGCGTTTCTCCGCGAGTGCCTCGTCGTCGACCGCGTCGATCTTGTTCAGTACTGTCACGATCGGTGCCTCGTTGCGCTCGTAGAGGGTGTCGTGGCAGGTCACCAGTTTCTCGTGGATCGCGTCGACGGATTCGCTGACGTCGACCACGAGCAAGACCAAGTCCGCCCGGTAAACCGAATCCAGCGTCGACTTGAACGACTCGACCAGCCAGTGGGGCAGGTCGCTGATGAATCCGACAGTGTCAGTAACCAAGACATCGCGTGGTTCGATGTCCGCACGCCGGGTCGTCGTGCCAAGCGTCGTGAACAGTTTGTCCTGTGACTCCGCCGTCGACTCGAGATCCCGGTGGAGGTCTTCGTTCTCATCGACGTCCAGATCCGCCGCGAGCCGCCGCAACAGCGTCGACTTGCCCGCGTTCGTGTAGCCTGCGAGCGCGACCAGATCGAACCCCGAATCGCGGCGTCGCTCTCGGCGCTGCTGTTCGGTTTGCTCGATCCGCTCGAGTTCGTCCCTGATCCGACTGATCTGGTTTTTGATGTCCTGTTCGCGGCTCTCGTCGTACTCGCCGAGACCCATGAACCCGGGATGTTCCTCGCGTTTCGCGAGGCTGGTCTTAGCTTCGGCCCGAGGGAGTTCGTACCGGAGTTCCGCCAGTTCGACCTGCAGTTGCGCTTTCCGAGTCTGGGCACGCTGACCGAAGATCTCGAGAATCAACGTAAAGCGGTCGATCACCTCGACGCCCTCGGGCAACAGTTGGCCGAGGTTGTACGTCTGGTAGGGCCCAAGCCGGTTGTCGAAAATGACGGTCGTAGCGTCGGTGCCAGCGACTTTCGTCGCAAGTTCGTTCGCCTTCCCTTCGCCGATTTGCAGGGCCGAATCGGCCGTTCTCGACTGGGTAACCTCACCGACGACGGTGTAGCCCGCCGCCGCTGCGAGGTCGCGGATCTCACTGGTGTCTGGCGTGCCGGAGTCGACGCGTTTTGCGATGATCGCTCTCATGCCTGGATAAGTCGGGTTGACGCTGCTCGCGCTCGCGGTTCTCGTCTCGTTGCCGTCGATACGCACTGGCTCACTCCCGCCCTCGCCACAGTCGTCGGCCTGGCGGGTCGAACGCGAGGCTGTCGACCCGTCGAATCGTCAGTGATGGCGGTCGAACACCTCCGCTGGACGAGCGTGAGTCATACATCGCCGTACGTCTCCGACCGTCTTGAATCCCGTGTTCGTGGCGCCCACAACACAACAGTCATTGTTCCCGGGTCGAAAGTCCGGGCCGATGATAGACGTCGATCCGACGACGCTCGCTCTCGAGTTCTGTGGCGGCGCACTCATCGGTGGGCTCGTGGGTTTCGGGACGAAACGCATCGCGAAACTGCTCGCGATCATCATTGGCGTGCAGCTAATGGTCTTTCGCTATCTGGAGTCACAGGGTATCCTGATCGTCGACTACAATCGACTCACGGCCGGCCTCGTCGACGCACAGGAACAGGCACAGGTCCAGGCTGCCGGCACAGAAATCCACCAACTCGAGTCGATGCTCTCGGTGGCAGCCGTCGGTGCCGGATTCACCAGCGGGTTCCTGATCGGGTTCCACCGCGGGTGACATCCTCCTCGCCGTAACCGGTGGGATTCTCTCGCTGTTCAAAGATAGACGACAGCAACGATCGCCGGCTACCGAGTTTTCAGGTCGTCTTTGTCCTTGACGATTTCCGTCTCGGCTTTGCCGCTCGAGTGTTCGTTGACGACGTTGTAGAAGTCGTTTTGCATCCCTGCCGGGAACGTGACGACGCCGATCCAGGACCCGTCGGGCTGCCACTCCTCGCGTTCTAGGTCGCCGAACTGTCGCACCTGTGCCTGGGCACTGCCCGCGTACTCCGCGGGAATCTGGACGGCGACTGTCACCTCTTCGAACCGGATCGGGATGACTGGCCGGAGCGCATCCAGCGCGTCGTCGACCTGGTTCTCGACGGGCTCCATCGGATCGACCGTAAAGCCCGCCTCCTCGAGCGCGTTCTCGATGCGTTCGGGCGGGTGGGGAGCGTCGTCCATCTGCGGGTTGATCGCGTTGCGTGCGATCGTATCGATCAACTGCTTGCGCTTTTGTTCTTGCATCTCGCGGCGCTGCTCGGCCGTGATCTGAATCTCTCCCTCCGTGATGACCTCTGGAATGATCTCGAGCGGTTCGGTCGTGTCGAACACCGTCTCGAGGTCGTCCTCCGCCGGCCGGTCGCCACGCGAGGCGTCCTCGAAGACGTCTTCCGCCGCAATCACGTCCTCGAGATCGCCGTCGAACTCGTCGCGTTTGATCTCGAGTGCCGCGTCCGGGTCGACCAACACTTCGAAGCGCGCCCCGTGTGACTCAAGTCGCGCCGTCACTGCCTCGTCGAGTGATATCATGCCGTGAAATACCTCCGGCCGGGTAAAAGACCTTTTCCTGCCGACTCGAAGCGACGGTACCGCCCGGGACTGACGGACGGCTGTCGGCGAGGGACAGTCGGAAAAAGCGGAGTGAAACGGTGGCTAGTACCGTCCCAAACGTGGACCGACTAGTTGAGCGCTCTTGTGAAGGACATTGTTGGTGAGTCAGAGAACAGTTCGAACGATGTCTTTCAGGGCTTTTCGACCGGG
>JGI2924J29684_1078214_pt1 | contig 35768 bp, 37 predicted proteins | sample BenlonsequencITS_FD_29684 | JGI IMG/M metagenome (IMG submission 29684)
CCCTCCTGGCCGCGCAGCGTCGGCAGTGCGTCTTCGATGGCGGCGAGGATGTTCGGATAGGCGCCACAGCGGCAGAGGTTGCCGCTCATGTGTTCGCGGATCTCGTCACGGCTGCTGGCACGGTTCTCCGCTGCTAGCCCGGCTGCCGAGCAGATCTGCCCCGGCGTGCAGTAGCCGCACTGGAAGGCATCGTGCTTGACGAACGCAGCCTGCAGCGGATGCAGCGTCGCATCGCTGGCCAGCCCCTCGATGGTGGTCAGACTGGCGCCGTCGTGCATCACCGCCAGGGTCAGGCAGCTGTTGATGCGCCGGCCATCGAGCAGCACCGTGCAGGCACCGCACTGGCCGTGATCGCAGCCTTTCTTGGTGCCGGTCAGGCCGAGCTGGTCGCGCAGCAGGTCGAGCAAGGTGGTCCAGGGTTGCACCTGGAGCTCACGGCGTTCGCCGTTCAGCTCCAGGCTGATGGTGCAGGTTTGGCCTGCAGCTGAATAATTTTCGCTCATGGCAGCCTCACGGTTTGGGCGTTGGTATGCGCTGTCCGTGCGTCTTGGGGTACGACTGACGTGGCGCGAAAATCGTTCAGCCCTGCTGGTCGAGTGGCGGCGGCTGACTGAGGGTCATCTCGCCGGGACCGGCGCAGCGCTGCGCTCACCGGCCAATTGATTCGTGCAGGTTTTGGTAGTCGCTACGGCGATTGGCGTTCAGGCCTGCCGGCGATCACCGGGATGGTCGATGTCCTGCAGCACGCCGGGATCATTCAGAGCGAGCTCCAGTACCGGGTGCGCGGCGAACAGCGCCTGCGCGCCACGATCGCCATCCAGCTGCAGCAGCGCATCACGATGGGCGCTGCCGATGCCGCGCGGATGGCCGGGGCGGCCGTCATAGGTCGGCACGACCAGATTGTCTTCGCGGATCGCCGTGGCGATCTCGCGCAGGGTTCGGGGCTGCACATAGGGCATATCGGCCAGCGCCACCAGCCAGCCACGTGCCGCCGGCGCTTGGGCGACGGCCTGCGCGAGGCTGTGGCCGAGGCCGCGGGTTTCCAGCGCGAGCACCTCGCAGTCGGCAGCGTTGGCGCTCAGCCAGTCGCGCAGAGGCAGATTGTCTGCACGGGTCACCACCAGCAGCCGTTCGGCGACACCACGAAGGTTGGCCAGCGTGGCGGCGAGCACCGGCGGCGAAGACGCAGCAGCCAGGCTGGCCGCCAGCAGCTTGTCCGCCCCACCGGCAGCTCGATACCGACTGCCCTGCCCCGCAGCCAGAACGATGGCGCAAACGCCCTGCTCAGGCACAGCGCTGTTCCGGCAACGCCTGGCTGACCAGGGCGCCGTTTTTCAGCGCCACCACCTCGGCCATCAAGGACAGCGCGATTTCCGCCGGTGTACGGCTGCCGATGGGCAAGCCGATGGGGCCGTGCAACCGCTGCACCTGCCGCTCGCCGAGGCCCAGCGAGAGCAGGCGCGCCTTGCGCTTTTCGCTGTTGGCCCGCGAGCCCAGCGCGCCGACGTAGAAGGCTTCGGACTGCAGCGCGGTGAGCAGCGCCATGTCGTCCAGTCGTGGATCGTGGGTCAGCGCGACGATGGCGGTGTGCGCATCCGCTTCGATGGCCAGCACGGCATCGTCCGGCATGCCGGGGACGAAGCGCACCGTCGCCGCATCCCAGTCGTGGGCATAGCCTTCGCGCGGGTCGCAGATCAGTACCTCGAAGCCGAGGCCATGTGCCAGGTCGGCGACATAGCGCGACAGCTGCCCGGCGCCGATCAGCAGCAGGCGCCAGGCCGGGCCGAATGGTGCGCGCAGGGTATGCCCGTCGAACTGCAGCGCGGCGTCGCGGCCGGCGGTTTGCAGCGTTACATCACCACTGGCGATATCCACGCAGCGCAGCAGCCGCTCGTGCCCGGCGCAGCGCCGCAGCAGCTCATCGATCCATCCGGCTTCGCGCAATGGCTCCTGCAACAGGCGCAGCGTACCGCCGCAGGGCAGACCGAAACGCGCGGACTCTTCCTTGCTCACGCCGTAGGTGATCAGCTGGCAAGCCTGCGGTGGCTGGTCGGCCATGACCCGCGCGAGCAGATCATCCTCGACGCAGCCGCCGGACACCGAGCCTTCGACGCGGCCGTCGCCGCGTAGCGCCAGCAGCGAGCCGATCGGGCGCGGCGCGCTGCCCCAGGTTTCCAGCACGGTGTAGAGCACCACGGGATGACCGTCACGCAGCCAGTCGCGGGCCCGTCGCAGTACCGCCAGATCGACACTGTCCATTGATCTCCTCGGATTCAGCCCATTGCTGCCAGGACTCCCGGCAATGCAAGGAGTGACCGATCCGAGGCCAGGTTAGTTCGTCGTTGCCGGCACCAGCATGGCGTCGGCTACTTCGCGGCGCTTGCCGCGACCGGCCAGACGCTCCACCAGGGTCAGCGCGAACTCCAGGGCGGTCGCCGGGCCCTGGCTGGTGATGCAGTTGCCGTCCACCACCACCGGCTGGTCAAGGAAATGCGTGCCGGTGAGGTTGTCGCTCATGCCCGGGTAGCAGGTCACCTGACGGCCCTTGAGCACGCCGTAGGGGTGCAGCGCCACCGCCGGCGCGGCGCAGATCGCGGCGAAATCGAGCCCGGCACGGGCCTGCTGGCGTACGCGCTCGGCCAGCGGTTCCAGTTCTCCAAGTGTTTTCGCCCCGGGCATGCCGCCGGGCAGCACGATCAGGTCGAAATCCTGCGCCAGCACGTCGAGCAGCATGGCGTCGGCGGTGATCCGCGTGCCGCGCGCGCAGGTCAGCATGCGCCGCTCTTCGGCACTGGCCACCAGTACCTCGAACTCGGCGCGGCGCAGCACGTCGATCAGGGTGACGGCCTCCAGGTCTTCGGAACCGTCGGCGATCGGAATCAGGACTCGTTTGCTCATGGCGTTCACCTGCTCAATGGAAATTCAACCGCGCTGCCGGCCGGTGTAAGATGCGCGGCTTTTGCGACGACACGCGAATCGCCCGCCAGAGGCGACAGCCCTCACACTGACCGGCACTTAGAGGATCGACCATGCTGGAAAAGCTATTTCAACTCAAGGCGCACAACACCACGCTGCGCACCGAGGTCCTGGCCGGTATCACCACCTTCCTGACGATGGCCTACATCCTCTTCGTCAACCCGAGCATCCTCGCCGAAACCGGCATGGATCACGGCGCGGTGTTCGTCGCCACCTGCCTGGCCGCAGCCATCGGCTCGGCGATCATGGGCCTGGTTGCCAACTACCCGATCGCGCTGGCGCCGGGCATGGGCCTGAACGCCTTCTTCACCTACACCGTCGTGCTGACCATGGGTTACACCTGGCAGACCGCGCTGGGGGCGGTGTTCCTCTCCGGCGTGATCTTCTTCGGCTTGTCGATCTTCAAGATTCGCGAGTGGATCATCCACAGCATTCCGCTGGCCCTGCGTGCCGGCATCGCCGCGGGTATCGGCCTGTTCCTGGCGATCATCGCGCTGAAGAACGCCGGCATCGTCGTCGACAACCCCGCCACTCTGGTCGGCCTGGGTGACCTCAGCGCCGGCGGCACGCTGCTGGCCTGCCTGGGCTTCTTCCTGATCGCCGCGCTGGCCTATCGCCAGGTCACCGGTGCGGTGATGATCGGCATTCTGGTGGTTACCGGCCTGTCGATCCTGCTCGGCCTGTCGCAGCTCAACGGCGTGGTGTCGATGCCGCCGTCGCTGGCGCCGACCTTCATGCAGCTGGACATCATGGGCGCGCTGGATATCGGCCTGATCAGCGTGATCTTCGCCTTCCTCTTCGTCGACCTGTTCGACACCTCCGGCACCCTGATCGGCGTGGCGCAAAAGGCCGACCTGCTGGACAAGGACGGCAAGATGCCGCGCCTGGGCCGCGCCCTGCTGGCCGATAGCACCGCGACCATGGCCGGCGCGGCGCTGGGTACCTCGACCACCACCAGCTACATCGAATCCGCCGCCGGTACCGCTGCCGGTGGCCGCACCGGCCTGACCGCCTGCGTGGTCGCCCTGCTGTTCCTGCTCAGCCTGTTCTTCGCCCCGCTGGCCGGCGCCGTGCCGGCCTACGCCACCGCCCCGGCGCTGCTGTTCGTCGCCGTGCTGATGATGAGCAGCCTGGCCAACATCGACTGGGACGACCTCACCGTCGCCGCGCCGGTCGTGGTTGCCGCGCTCGCGATGCCGCTGACTTTCTCCATCGCCAACGGCATCGCCTTCGGCTTCATCGCCTGGACGGCGATCAAGCTGCTCGCCGGCCGCTGGCGCGAGCTGAGCCCGGCGATGTGGATTCTCTCGGCACTGTTCGTGGTCAAGCTGGGCTGGTTCGCCGGCTGATCGCAGCGTAGGGTGGATGACGCTTTTCTCATCCACCTTCCGTGCGGCAACGCTGGATGGATGAAGCGTCAGCTGCGCGCCCCGATCCACCCTACAAATAGCGATCCGCAACATGCGTTAATTCGCGGTAAGGCCACCCCACGGAGCGAACTACTGTGGGAGCGGCCGGCGCCGTAAAGCTCCTCAAACCTCTGCACGAAGCCCCCGCCATGCCGCTGCCCAAGCTCGACCCCGCCCAATACGAAACCCAGCTCGCCGAGAAAGCCGCCCGGCTGGTGGAACTGCTGGCGCCGTTCGATGCACCGGCACCAGAAGTCTTCGACTCGCCGCGCGAGCATTACCGCCTGCGCACCGAATTCCGACTGTGGCGCGAGGATGGCCAGCGCCATTACGCGATGTTCGAGCAGGGCGACAAGCACAAGGCCATTCTGATCGACGACTTCCCCATCGCCAGCCGTCGCATCAATGAGCTGATGCCACAACTGAAAGCCGCCTGGCAGGCGTCGGAAGTGCTCAGCTTCAAGTTGTTCCAGGTCGAATTCCTCACCACCCTGGCCGGCGATGCGCTGATCACCCTCGCCTACCACCGCCCACTGGACGAGGCCTGGCAGGCCGAAGCCGAGCAGCTCGCCGCCAACCTCGGCGTCAGCCTGGTCGGCCGCTCGAAGGGCAAGCGCATCGTCATCGGTCGTGATTACGTTGAGGAAGCGCTGGTGGTCGCCGGGCGAACCTTCCGCTATCGCCAGCCCGAGGGCGCCTTCACCCAGCCCAACGGCGAGGTCTGCCAGAAGATGCTGAACTGGGCCTTCGAGGCGCTCGGTGAGCGCGACGACGACCTGCTCGAGCTCTACTGCGGCAACGGCAACTTCACCCTGCCGCTGGCCACTCGCGTGCGCCGCGTGCTGGCCACCGAGATCAGCAAGACTTCGGTCAACGCCGCGCTGGCCAATATCGCCGACACCGGCATCGACAACATCGAGCTGGTGCGTCTTTCCGCCGAGGAGCTGACGCAGGCGCTGAACGAGGTGCGGCCGTTCCGCCGCCTGGCCGACATCGACCTGAAGAGCTACGACTTCGGCAGCGTTTTCGTCGACCCGCCGCGCGCCGGCATGGACCCGGACACCTGCGAGCTGACCCGCCGCTTCGAGCGCATCCTCTACATCTCCTGCAACCCGGAAACCCTGGCGCAGAACATCGCCCAGCTGGCCGACACCCACCGCATCGAGCGCTGCGCGCTGTTCGACCAGTTCCCCTATACCCACCACATGGAATCCGGGGTGCTGCTGGTTCGCCGGTGACCGCCGGCGACTGAACGCCAGCGCCCTGTCAGGGTTCACATCCGTAACCGTTCACACGTTACGGAGGTACACGCATGCTGGTTTTCGAGCCCATCTACACCGACGGCCTGGCGCAGATTTCCTACCTGGTGGGAGACAGCAAGGCCGCGGTCGCCGCGGTGATCGACCCGCGGCGCGACGTCGATATCTACCTCGACCTGGCCCGCGAAAAAGGCCTGCGGATCGCCTACGTCATCGAAACCCACATCCATGCCGACTTCGTCTCCGGCGCCCAGGCGCTGGCCGAACGCAGCGGCGCCGAGATCATCGGTGGCTGCTCGGCGGACTACGGTTTCGAGCTGCGCCAGGCTGCCGATGGCGAGGTGCTGGAACTCGGCCAGGTCAGCCTGGAAATCATCTACTCGCCCGGCCACACGCCGGAACACATCTCGCTGCTGCTGCGCGACGGCCAGCAGGGCGATGAGCCCTTCGCCCTGTTCACCGGCGACACCCTGTTCAACCTCGACGTCGGCCGCCCCGACCTGCTCGGCGAGGACAGCACCAAGCAACTGGCCGCCCAGCTCTATGCCACGCTGTTCACCCGCTACCTGCCGCTCGGTGAGCGCGTCGAAATCTACCCGTGTCACGGCGCGGGCTCGGCGTGCGGCAAGTCGATCGGTGATCGCCGGCGCTCCACCCTGGGCAACGAGTTGTTGTTCAACCCGGCGCTCAACCAGCGACGCAACGAAGCCGAATTCATCGACTGGCTGCTCAGCGGCATGCCCGAGCCGCCGCGCCACTATGCACGGCTGAAGAAGCTCAACGTGCGCCCGGCCACGCACATGCACGGGCCGATGCTGCCAACGCCGCTGTCGCCGGAAGCGTTCGCCGAGCGCAGCGCCGACCACAGCGCCGTGCAGCTGGTGGACCTGCGCTCGATCCTCGCCTTCGGCGGCGGCCATGTGCCCGGCGCGCTGAACATCGCCCTGCAGAACGAATTCGTCAGCTGGGCCGGCTGGATGCTCGACGACCAGCGACCGATCTACCTGATCGGCGAAAACAGCCAGCAGATCCACCAGGCCACGCTGCAGCTGTATCGGATCGGTCTCGATCGGGTAGAAGGTTATCTGCGTAACGGCATGACCGACTGGCAGAACGCCGGCCTGCCCCTGGCCAGCGTCGGCCAATGGACGGTGCACGAGCTGAACCGTCGCCGAGAGGATCCGCAGGTCCAGGTGCTCGACGTGCGCGCCCCCGAGGAGGTCGAGCAAGGCCGCGTGCCCGGCGCCCACCACGCCTTCGTCGCCCATCTGCCCGAGGGCCTGGAACGACTGGACAAGGACCGTGGCGACCTACTGCGGCAGCGGCTACCGCGCCTCGATTGCCGCCAGCATCCTCAAGCGCGAGGGCTTCCGCCACGTGGTGAACGTGCCCGGCTCATGGATCGCCTGGCAGCAACATGATCTGCCGGTGGAGAAAGGCGGCACCAACGGGTAAGGCCCAGCCTCCATCAGTCTGCGCCTGCGCTACTGGCCGGCACTGCAGTGGCCAACGCCGGGCCCGCGGCTTGCCAGCGCGGGCCCGGGCATGCATTGGCCGATCGCCGTCGTTCCTTCGCGGCTGTCAGTACTCCACCGCCAGCCGGGTGCTGGTCGGTACGGCCTGGCAGGCGAGCGTCCAGCCCTGGCGCACCTGCTGATCACTGAGCACCTGGTTGCTGCGCATGCTCACACTGCCCTCCACCACCCGGCAGCGGCAGGCGGCGCAGACACCGGCGCGGCAGGCGCTGGGCGGCTGCAGCCCGGCCTGCTCCATGGCGTCCAGCAGCACTTCACCCTGCTGCACATCCAGTGCATGCCGGCGGCCATCCAGCGCCACCTGCAGGCGGCTGTGCAGCGGCTGGCGCAGCTCGCTGAGCGGCGCCACCGGCGCGGCCGTATTGAAGCGTTCGACGTGAATGGCGTCGCTCGACACGTCCAGCTCGGCGAGCGCCACCGAGGCGCCGTCCATGAACGGCTGCGGTCCGCAGACGAATGCCTCGCCCTGCGGCCAGTCGCCGATCTTCGCGGCGATCGCCGGTGCGCTGGGTATCCCCTGCTCGGCATCCAGCCAGATACGCAATTGCAAGCGTTCGGGGTAGCGTGCGGCAAAGTCGGCCAGCTCTTCGGCGAAGATCAGCGAGGCGGCATCGCGGCTGGCATAGAACAGGAAGACCCGCCCCCGGCCCTGCTCGAGCGCCGCCTGCAGGATCGCCCGCAGCGGAGTGATGCCGCTGCCCGCGCCCAGCAACAGCAGGTCGCCATCCAGATCGTGCGGCACCAGACGGCCCGCCGGTGGCAGCACGTCGATGCGCTGGCCCACCTGCAGGTTGTCCAGCAGCCAGTTCGAGGCCCGCCCGCCAGGCACGCGGCGCACGCTGATGCGCAGCACACCGTCGCTGCCGAGCGGTTTCGACAGCGAATAGCTGCGCAGCAACGGCGGCTCGCTGCAGGGCACACGCAGGGTGACGAACTGCCCCGGTTGCGCGGCGAAACGCTCGCGCAGTTCCGCCGGCACCTGCAGGCTGAAGGAGGCGGCATCGGCCGTTTCGGCCTGGCGCGCGATCACCGTCAGCGCTGCGAATGCCGGCGCTTCGGAAGCGGCGACCGACACCGGCGCACCCGGTTCGGCCGGCTGGCGCGGGCCGCGCAGCATCGCCCAGGCGGCAGTGCGGCGGAACAGCACGACATAGCCGATATGCAGCGCGACCAGGGTCAGCGCCAGGTTGGCGAAGAACTCATGAACCTCCTCGGCATCGCCCAGCCAGCCGACGAAATCGATGTCGCTGGCCGACCCGAACAGATCCGGGCCAACCCCCGGCAGCGCTGCCAGCACATCACCGTTATCCACCATACCCAGGCCGAGAAGACTGGCCAGCGCCAGACTGAGCAGCGTGGCGAAGGTCAGCCAGGTGCCGAACGAAGTCAGACTCAGATTGCGCCGCTGCATCTTTGCCGGCAGCAGACGCGGAACGCCACGCAGACGCAGCGGCGCGATCAGCAGGCGCATCACCAGCAGGGCGACCAGGCCATAGCCCAGCCAGACGTGCAGCAGCTCGGCATCGTCGCCACTGAGGTAGACGGCGACGAAGAAACCGGCGAGCAGCCAATGAAACAGGCGGAAACGCTTGAAGGCAGCCACGATGGCAATCCTCTGAATAGGAAGTGCCACCTTTGTAAACCCGCCAGCTGAAGCGAAGCTGAATGCCATCAAACTGCCATATTCAGCTTCGCGTAAGGCGTCCGGCCTAGGCTGCGCTCATTCCTCACTGGAGCGTGCCCCATGAAAACCCACTGGATCGTCCTGGCCTGCTGCCTGAGCCTGCCGGCGCTGGCCGAAACCGAACACCCACTGCTGCCCGGCTACGCCGCCCAGGCCCGCCAGGAAAATCCCGCCTTCGCCGGCTTTTCCGCCGAGCGCGGCCAGGCGCTGTACGTCGCCGAGGAGCAGCGCAGCGGCAAGACCATGAGCTGCACCAGCTGCCACACCACGGACCCGCGCCAGGCCGGCAAGACGCCCGCGCAGCGCAAGGTCGACCCGCTGGCACCGGTGGCCAACCCGAAGCGTTTCACCGATCTCGCCAAGGTCGAGAAATGGTTCCGCCGCAACTGCGACGACGTTTTCGCCCGCGAATGCACTGCGCAGGAGAAGGGCGATTTCATCAGCTGGATCACTGGCTTGAAGTAGGAGTACGGCCATGAAACCCATCATCGCGCTTTCCACCATCGCCGGCCTGGCCCTGGCACTGACCCTGGCCGGTTTCAGCCTGGCCGATGACGATCATCATGAGCGCAAGGGCTACAAGCGGCCCAAGCGCCTGGCCGTGCCCAGCGATGCACCGCTGGTGTGGAAGGAAGAATGCGCCGCCTGCCACATGCTCTATTCCCCCGGCCTGCTGCCAGCCGATGCCTGGCGCGAGCAGATGCGCACCCTGAGCGATCACTATGGCAGCAACGCCTCGCTGGACCCGGTGCAGGAAAGGGAAATCCTCGAGTTCCTGGTCCGCGCCTCGGCCGCCAACCGCTTGCCGGTAGAGCCGTCGCCGACCGCTGGCGAGCCGCCGCGCATCAGCCAGACCCGCTGGTTCGATCACAAGCATGACGAAGTCAGCGAGGCCAAGTTCGCCCGCGAAGCGGTGGGTGGGCGCTTCAACTGCGTGGCCTGCCACCGCGACGCCGAACGCGGCGACTTCGATGACGACCGGGTGAAGATTCCGCGCTGAAGCGAAAACAGCAGGAACATTTCGCCAACCGTTGCGTTATAGCCCTGCGGTAGTACGGCCGGCAGCCGTGCCTGCGATCAACCCAGTCGAGCGGTCAATGAACGAGTGTGAACAGGAGCTCATCCAGCAAGCGGTGCGCGGTGATCGCCAGGCCTTCGGCGCGCTGGTGCGCGCCCATCAGGCGCGGGTCTTCCACTTCATCCGCCGTTTGCTCGGCAGTACCGACGAGGCCGCCGATCTGACCCAGGAAACGTTCATCCGCGCCTACCAGGCGCTGCCCAGGTGGCGCCCGGAGGCGCGCCTGCAGACCTGGCTGCTGCAGATCGCGCGCAATGCCGCGCTGGATTTGCTGCGCCAGCGGCAGCGGCATGTCGTCCTGGCTGCGGATGAACAGGCCGAACCAATCGACCCCGCGCCATCACCGCTCAGACGGCTGCAGAGCGCACGTGACCTGGAGATGCTGGAACGGCTGCTGGCCCGCCTGCCCCACGAACAGCGCGAGATTCTGCTGCTGCGCGAGGTGGAAGGACTGAGCTACGACGAACTGGCCGCCACGCTGCAGCTCAACGCAGGCACCGTCAAGTCGCGCCTGGCACGTGCCCGCGAGGCGCTGCTGCACGGCTATCGCCAGGCCAACGGAGGCATACTCGATGACTGAGCATCTGGACATGATGACCCTGTCCGCCTACCTCGACGGCGAACTCAGCGCCACCGAACAGCGTGGCGCCCGCGACCACCTGGCGAGTTGTCAGCAGTGTCGCGCCACCCTGGCCGAACTCGACGGGCTCGGCCAGGGCCTGCGCGCGTTGGCCTGCCCGGAATTGCCGGCCGAGCTGCAGGACCGTCTGCAACGGTCCTTCGCACCGCCCGCCCGCAACTGGTGGGCGCGCCACTGGGCGCAGGGCATCGGCGCCGCGGCGTCGGTCCTGCTCGGCCTGCTGCTCGGGCATGCCCTGCCCGGCCAGCCACCGAGCAGCTCACCCAGCCACGACATGCTCGCCGTCCTCGGCAGCGCCCCACCCGGCGCGCTCTGCGCGCGCCCCGAATTCTGCTACCTGAAGGTAAACCTGAAATGAGCAATACCACCCTGCGCAACGCCCTGGTCCTGTCCGTGCTGGTCAACGTCGGCGTGCTCGCCGCCGTCGGCTGGCAGAAACTCAGCCAAGATGGTCTGCCGATGCCCTCCGGCGCGCCGACCGAGCTGTCGCGCGAGCTGCAGCTGAGCGCCAGTCAGCTGCAGCGCTGGCACGATGCCGAAGCGCCGTTCCTGAGTTACCTGCGAGCCTCCAACGCCAGCCTCAACGAACACCGTAACCGACTGATCGAGGCGATCTTCGCCGAGCAGGTGGACCGCACGGTGATCGACGCCGAACAGACTAAGATCGCCGAACTGCAGAACGAACAGCAGCGCCTGCTCATCGACCAGCTGCTCCTGGAACGCGAGATTCTCGAACCGCAGCAGCGTGAGCGGCTCGCCCAGGTGCTGACGCAGCAGTCGTTCGGCGCCGACAGCATCGAGCAACTGCACCGCAAATGACGGATTGCACGGCGCGATGGAACAAATCCGTCGCGCCTGCGTTAGAACACCAGGAGTCGCATTTCGGCGGCTCGCTCAATGGAGTTCTACCGATGATCCGCAAACCCCAGGCTCTGGCCCTCGCCATCATCCTCGCCGGCACCCTCGGCCACGCCGGCGCCGGCCTCGCCGCCAGCAGCCATGACCACGGCCACGGCGAAGGCGCGCCGGCATTGCAGCTCGATGCCGGCAAGCGCTGGACCACCGACGCGCCGCTGCGCCAGGCGATGGGCACCATCAACGACGACATGCGCCAGGCATTGCCGGCGATCCACGAGGATCGCCTGCCCGCCGCACGCTACGGCGAGCTGGCCGAGGTGGTGCGCGGTCAGGTCGCCTACATGGTGGAGAACTGCAAGCTGAGCGCCGAGGCCGACGCGCAGCTGCACCTGATCATCGCCCAGCTGCTAGCTGGCGCCGATGCCATGAGCGGCGCCCCGGCCGGCCAGCGCGACGGCGCGGTGACCGTGGTCGGTGCGCTGGGCGACTACGCGACTTACTTCGCAGACGACAGCTTCAAGCCGCTGGAACACTGATCGCCCGCCGCGCTCAGCCCTTGTCCGGGCGCGCCTGCGGCCCGTTGGCGGTGCGCGCCAGCGCCTCGCCGGCTGGTGTCTCTTCCCGTTCGCGATCGGCCGTGCTGTTGCCCAGCAGGCTGGCGGTAGCCACCTGCAGGTACGCCTGCAGCTGGCGCAGCATCGGCGTCGCGCTGGCGGCATCGACGATTCGCTCGGCCGCGGCATTGGCACCCAGGCGATAGCGGTACAGTTGCGGTTCGAGATCCCTGGGCTGCACCAGAATCCGATCGCCACGGATCATCGCCACGGTCTGATCGCTGCCGGAGGGCTTGATGATGCCGAAACCTGGGTCGCGCTCGTCCAGGGCCAGCAGGTCACGCCCCCAGCACTGATGACGCACCTCGCCACCGAGACGGCCCATGATGGTCGGCACCACGTCGACCTGGGTGCCGACCACTTCGCGGCGGCTGCCGAACTGCTCGGTGATGCCCGGCGCGATCAGCAGCAGCGGCACATGGAAGCGGAACAGGTCCATCTCGGTCAGCTGCTCCGGCGCACCGAAGCCATGGTCGCCGACCACCACGAACAGGGTGTCCTTGTACCAGGATTGGCGCTTGGCCTGCTCGAAGAAGCGGCCCAGCGCCCAGTCGGAGTAGCGCATGGCGGTCAGGTGTGCATCCTGCGAGCCATGGCCACTGACCGCAGGCACTGGCAGCGGCTCCGGCAGCGCATAGGGCGTGTGGTTGGAAAGCGTCTGCAGCAGCGCATAGAAGGGTTCGTCCGCGGCCAGGGCACCGAGCTCCTGCACCGCGCGGTCGAACATGTCCTGGTCGGAGACGCCCCAGGTCGGGTCAGCCACCACCGGGTCGACATAGTCACTACGCCCAACGAAGCGGGTCATGCCCTGGTTGCCGAAGAAGCCGAGCTGGTTGTCCCAGGCGAAATCGCCGTTGTAGACGTAGACGTCGTTGAACGCCCGGGCGCTGAGCAGCTGCGGCAGTCCGGAGAAGCGGTTACCACCCTCCGGGGACTGCATCAGATACTCGAAGCCCGGCAGGTTGGGAAAGCAGGCCATGCTGGCGAACATGCCCTGGTGGGTGTGGGTGCCGTTGGCGAAGAAGCGCTCGAACAGCAGCCCCTCACCGGCCAGGCGGTCGAAGTTCGGCGTGATGCCGTCGCCGTTGCCCAGCGCACCGACATAGCGCCCGGCAAAGCTCTCCATGAGGATCACCACCACGTTGCGCACCGGCAGGCGACCGGCCTCCGGCGACCGGTAGTCGCGGCGCACGGCGGCCAGCTCCGGGTCGGCCAGCTGGTCGTTGCCGGTCAGCAGCAGCTCGCGGGTGACCGCCAGCGCCTCGTCTTCGGGCAGCACCGCCTTCCAGGCGTTGTCGCGATGATCGGAATAGCGGTTCTTCGCCGCCTCGTAGAGGGTCAGCGCGGGATTCAGGCCGAGCTGGTTGATGAACACCGAATCGGTGGTGAAGGCATCGCCCCAGCGTAGCGGAGGCCCCTGGCGCAGCGTGCCGCGGGCGGCGACCACGCTGATCAGCACCAGCGCCAGCAGGGCGGTGCCGCGCCAGGACCAGCCAGCCTGCGCGGACTGCACCGGGCGCTTGGCCAGCGCCGCGTTTGGGCGGCAATGGCGGTCGAGCCAGCCGAACAGCAGCGACCAGAGCAACGTCAGCCCTGCCCAGACACTCAGCAGTTTCACCACCGGAAAGCCGTGCCAGAGCATGCTGAGCACGGTCGCCGGGTCCTCGGCGAGATACTGGAAAACCAGCGCGTTCAGCCGCTGATGAAATTCCTGATAGAAGTTCAGCTCGACCATGCCGAGCAGAATCGCCAGGCTGGCGCAGGCGCCGAGCCAGATCCGCTGCAACCTGCGCGCCGCCATCGCGCGCGGGCTAAGCACCGCCAGTGACAGCGGCACCAGCATGTAGACCAGCACACGCAGGTCGAAGCGCAGACCGTTGCCGAAACCTTCGAGCATCGTAGCGAACGAGGCGTCGCCGAGCAGCTCATGGTTGTACAACAACAGCGCCAGGCGCAGCAGGGCAAACAGCGCCAGCAGCGCGAGGGCGCTGCCGGTGGTGAACAGCAGGTGCTGGCGCAGACCCGGCTGGCCGGCCTGCGCGCGAGCGGTTCCATCGATCATCGGGACATTCCTTGGTGAAACGGAAGGGAGCTCACAGCAGGACCACCGCCCAGACCAGGGCAAGCAGACACAGCGCCAGCAGTTGCGCGGCGCTGCCCATGTCCTTTGCCTGTTTGGAAAGTGGATGCAGCTCGTAGGAGATGCGGTCGATAGCGGCCTCGATCGCCGAATTGAGCAGCTCGACGATCAACACAAGCAGCACCACGGCGATCAGCACGGCGCGCTCGATGCGGCTGACGTCGAGCAGCAACGCCAGCGGCACCAGCAAAAGGCTCAGCCACACCAGCTGGCGGAACGCTGCCTCGCCCGCGTAGGCGGCCCGCAAACCTGCCAGCGAGTAGCCGCAGGCGTGCCAGACACGCGCCACACCGCTGCGACCCTTGAGTGTCGAGCCATCGATCAGCGTGCTGGTCGGTTCAGATGACATCGCAGCGCGCCCGGCTGAACGCAGCATGGGCGGCCAGCAGTCGCTGCCAGTCCTGCTCCGGCATCGTCTGCCGATGGCGCTTGAGCTGGCGCAGGTCATGCCGCGCCGCCGCGCTGCGCCGAAGACGACGGCGACTCTTTTCCAGATCGAGCAGCGCGACCTCCACCCACGCCGCCGTGCCCTCACCGTGAACCTTCAGGAAGATGTGCTTGGGGTAGCAGCAGCCATGCTGCCAGCGCGCCTGATGGATACGGCCGAGGGTGCTTCCGACCGCTTCGAGCATGCGCCCCTGCAGCGTGTCGCCGTAGTAGGCGGGCATGTCTTCGCCGTACCAATCCTCCAGGCTGACAAAGCCGTCCAGCGCCTTCGTCACCAGCAGTGCCTGCCACCGCCCGGCCTGCTGCCGGGTACCGCAATAGACCAGCTCTGGCACGCCCACACTGAGATCGCGCATGGCCTGCAGTGCGTACCGCTCACGCAACGCCGTCGGCCGGCCGAACGGATGGAGCAGCGAGCGGTACAGGTGGCCGATCTGGCGCTTGCAGTACAACGGCGGCTGTTGTGCGTCGCGCAACCGGATGCGCTGCACCCCGCTTTCACCGTCACGCCGGCGATTGGGCTCCTCGACCCATTCGCCTTGAGTATCCCACCAGCGCTGAAAGGTGCTGGTGCGTGGCTCACGGGCGGGCAGTACGAGAGGACGATTCATGCTCACCCCCGCTTGCGCAGCACGTAGACGCGCCACATGGCGTAGCCCGGCAGAAAGTCGTTGCGGTCGAGAATGTCGAAGCCAGCCTCGGCAAACTCCGCCTCGATCACCGAGCGCGCGACGACGAAACGGTTCTGGTTGTCCTTGGCCGGTCGCCGCCGCTCAAGGCGCTTGCGCTTCCAGGCCTTGTAGTTGCCATCGACCCACAGCGAGACGATCAGCGTGTCGCGTGTGACGCGATGGAATTCGCGCAGCATCGCCAGGCGATGCGCCGGATCGGCGATGTGGTGCAACAGGCGCATGCAGAAGATGTTGTCGACCGCGTTGTCGCCCATGTCGATGGCGAAGGCCGACGTCTGAAAGGTCTCCACCCGTTTGAGCACTTCCAGCGGCTGCGAAGCCTCGGCGATCGCCAGCATGTCGGCGGAGTTGTCCGCGGCGAAGATCATCCGGCTCGGATGTTTGGCCAGCAGCGGCCAGAAGCGCCCGGCGCCACAGGGCAGGTCGAGCACCAGATCGGGGTCGCCGGCAATCTTCAGTGCGCGGCGCGCCATCTGTTCGTCACGCCAGTGCGATAGCCGCCGGGCCAGCCCGTCCTGGTGCTTGTGCAGATATTCGTAGGCGTGCTGACGGTCGTACTTGCGCGAGAACTCCAGTTCGATAGGGCTCGATGTGGGCATGGCGGGCATTCCGGTTGAAAACGGAACACCAAACTAACCAGACAGACATCAAGAGCCCGTCAACGGGATGTGAAAAAAACGTCAAACCACGCCGTCATCAAAGCGCACCTGGAAGCAGCTGCCCTGCGGTTGCCGCGGCACCACCCCCACCTGCCAGCTCTGATGCGCGCAGATACGTTTGACCAGCGACAGTCCCAATCCCAGCCCTTCGCCGCGCCCCTCAGCGCCGCGCACGAATGGCTGGAACATGCGTTCCTGCTCCGCCAGGGGAATGCCCACGCCGCTGTCCTCGACGCGAAAGCCACCCTCGCTCAGGACCAGACGCACCGTGCCGCGGTCGGTGTAGTGCAGCGCGTTGCGCAGGAGATTGGACATCACCGTGGCAAGCAAGGTGTGGTTATAGACGCCCTTGTCCTCACCCTCCTCCCGCAGCTCGAAGGCCAGGCCTTTTTCTGCCAGCAACGGTGCCCAACGTTCGCTCTGTTCAGTCGCTACGCTCCGCAAGCTGGTGTCACCCGCCAAGGACGTCTGTTGCGGACGCGCCCGCGCCAGCATCAGGAAGGTTTCCACCAGCTCGTGCATTTCCTGCGCGGCGCGCTGGATGCGCGCCAGCGGTCGCTGCGCAGCTGGCGGCAGCTCGGCCTGCTGTTCAAGCAGCTCGCAGGCACCGAGCACCACCATCAGCGGCGTGCGCAGTTCGTGGCTGACATCGGCGGTGAACAGCCGCTCGCGCTCCAGAGTCTGGCGCAGCTGGCCGAGGGTGCTGTCGAAGGCAGCCGCCACATGGCCGACTTCATCATCCGGATATTGCAACGCCAGTGGCGGCGCCATCGGGTGCAGCTGATCACGATGACGTACCTGTTGTGCCAGGCGTGACAGCGGCGCCATGACTTTCCTGGCCATCAACCAGCCAAGCCCCCAGGCACCGACGATGCTCAGCAGGAATCCGGCCAGCACCACCATGAACAATGCATTCTCGCGCGCCTCGAACTCATGCTGCTCCTCGACCAGCAGATACTTGGCGCCGTCGATTTCGCGTTGATAGACGTAGTAGGCATCGTCGTTGCGGACCAGCTCGGTGAACCCATCGCCGAGCCCCCGAAAGGCTTCGGGAATGGCATAGCCGGGCAGGTTCGAGGCGAAGAATCGGGTGGCGGCGTCGAGCCGTGGTGCATCCCCGTGCACCATCACGTCATTGAGCACGCTATCCAGCTCGCGCCCCAGCTCCTGGGTCACCAGGTGCTCCTCGATGAAATGCACGACCGCGACGATGCCGAGCGAAAACGTGCCGCTGACCACCAGCGTCATCAGGGTGAAGGCAATGACGATGCGTCGGGCGAACGGTTGCTTAGCCAGCATGCTCGCTCTCCGCGAGGCGAAACCCGACGCCGTGCACGGTGTGCAGCAGCGGTGTCGCGAACGGTTTGTCGAGCACCTGACGCAGCTGGTGGATATGGCTGCGCAGGCTGTCGCTGTCAGGCACATCGTTGCCCCACAGCGCCTCCTCCAGCTGCTCGCGGCGCACCACCGCCGGGCTCTTCTGCATCAGGATCGCCAGCAGCTTGTGGCCAATCGGGTTCAACCGCAGCGGCTGCCCGGCACGGGTTGCCTGCAGGGTGTCGAGGTCATACTGCAGGTCACCGACCTGCAGCTTGTTCTTGCGCGAACCCTGGCTACGACGTAGCACGGCCTCGATACGGGCGACCAGCTCGGACAGCGCGAACGGCTTGACCAGATAATCGTCGGCACCAGCGCCCAGCCCTTGCAGTCGGTCGGCCAGCGCGTCGCGGGCGGTGAGCATGATGATCGGAGTGTCGCGCCCGGCGTCCTCGCGCAGCCGCTTGCACACCTGCAGCCCGTCGATGCCGGGCAGCATGATGTCCAGCACGATCAGGTCGTAGTGCTCGGTCGCGGCCAGGTGCAGGCCGCTGAGGCCGTCCTGGGCGCAATCCACCACGTAGCCCTTGAGTTCGAGGTAATCCAGCACGTTCGCCAGGATGTCGCGGTTGTCTTCGATGACCAGGATGCGCATATCGTTTCGCTAGCAGGCAAATGACGGAATTTTCACGCCTTCTTTACGAAGGCCTCACAAGCGGGTGCGCAGACTTCGGCGCGTTCAAACTCACCCGCGGATCATACGATGACACTCCTGCGCCATGCTCAACTTCGTTATCTGTCGCTGCTTGCCGGCCTCTGGTTCGGCGTTTTTCTGATCACCCGCGGCACCTTGCTGTTTGCCCACGGGCAGGATGCAGCTGCCGGCCCGGGCGAACTGTTGCGCGTCTTTGCGCTGGGTACGATCTATGACCTGGCGTTCCTGACCTTTGCCACATTGCCCCTGGGCTGCTACCTCATGCTGTGTCCGCAGCGGCTCTGGGCGAATCGCTGGCACCAGCGCGGGCTCACCCTGCTGCTGGCCCTGAGTCTCTACGCCATGCTGTTCACCGGGCTCGCCGAATGGCTGTTCTGGGACGAGTTCGGCGTGCGCTTCAATTTCATCGCGGTCGACTACCTGGTCTATTCCGACGAGGTGCTGCGCAACATCCTCGAGTCGTACCCGGTCTTTGCGCTGTTGGCCCTGCTGGCACTGATCACGTTACTTGCCACCGCGGTGCTGCAAGCGCCGCTCAAACGAGCTCTGGGCGCACCAAGCCTGCCCTGGCGGGGCCGCGCAACGGTACTCGCCAGCCTGTTGGGCGCTGCGACTGCCAGTGGACTGATCGTCGGCCAGGACTTCCCGCGTGGCAATGGCGGCAACGCCTATCAACGGGAGCTGGCGAGCAATGGCCCGTTCCAGTTCTTTGCCGCCTTTCGCAACAACGAGCTGGACTATGAACAGTTCTACGCCACGCAGCCCGAACGCCGCGTTGCCGAAGGTCTGCGCGCGGAAGTCGCAGAACCCAACGTTCGCTTCATCGGCCAGGACCCGCTGGACATCCGCCGGGTAATCGACAACCCCGGCCAGGCGCGCAAGCTCAACGTCGTGCTGATCACTGTGGAAAGCCTCAGCGCGAAGTACCTCGGCAGCTTCGGCGACAGCCGCGGCCTGACGCCCAACCTTGATCAGCTGCGCCCGCAGAGCCTGTTCTTCAACAACTTCTACGCCACCGGCACTCGTACCGACCGGGGCCTGGAAGCCATCACCCTGTCCGTACCGCCAACGCCCGGTCGCTCGATCGTCAAGCGCGTTGGCCGCGAGAGCGGCTTCGCCAGCCTGGGCCAGCAGCTCCAGGCGCAGGGCTACGACAGCGTGTTCCTCTACGGCGGGCGCGGCTATTTCGACAACATGAGCGCCTTCTTCAGTGGCAACGGCTACCGGGTGGTCGACCAGAGCAGCGTCGACGAGGCGGACATGCATTTCAAGAACGCCTGGGGCATGGCCGATGAGGACCTCTATCGTCTGGCGATCCGCGAGGCAGACGCGGACTATGCCGTGGGCAAGCCGTTCCTCCTGCAACTGATGACCACGTCCAATCATCGTCCCTATACCTACCCGGACGGGCGCATCGACATTCCGTCCGGTGAAGGTCGCGAGGGCGCGGTGAAATACACCGACGCCACCATCGGCGAGTTCCTGCATAACGCGCGGAGCAAGCCGTGGTTCGCCAATACGCTGTTCGTCATCGTCGCCGACCACACCGCCGGCAGCGCCGGCTCGCAGGACCTGCCGGTGGCCAGCTATCACATCCCGCTGTTCATCTACGCCCCGAACCTGATCGAGCCGCGCGAGATGAACCTGGTGGCCAGCCAGATCGACATCGCGCCGACCCTGCTTGGCCTGCTCAACCTGGACTACGTCTCGACCTTCTTTGGCCGCAACCTGCTGCGCGACGACGTCCAGCCCGGGCGCGCACTGATCGGCAACTACCAGCACCTCGGCCTGTTCGACGGCAAGGACCTGGCGATTCTCAGCCCCCGTCGCGGCATCCGCCGGCACGATGACGCGCTGCAGGCCAGCCGCGAAGCCAGCGCTGGCATCGATGATCCGCTGGTAATGCGCGACATCGCCTATTACCAGGGCGCCAGCTACGACTACGGCCATGCGCTGCTGAGCTGGAAACGTCCGTCCTCAAGCGCCACCCAACTCAGCCAGCGCTGAACCTGCCGGCGCCGCTCGCGGCGCCTCTGGAGCATGCGACGATGAACCCGCCGAATCAGATTCCCCACAGCCGGCCGTTCAACTTCACCCTTGGTTTCGGTCTGCCCGCCCTGCTGATGGCAGCGCTACTGTTTGGCGACCCGAGCAACCTCGACTTCGCGCTGTCGCGGCAGTTCTACGAGCCGGGAATCGGCTTTGTCGGCCGCCACAGCTGGCTACTCGAAGACTTCCTGCATGATCGGGTCAAGCAGCTGGTGATCGTCATCGGCGTGCTCGCCATTGCCGGTTTCCTGCTCAGCCTGCTGCCGACCCGGCTTGCGCCCTGGCGCCGCTCGCTGGGCTATCTGGTGCTTGCGCTGGGCCTGTCGACCAGCATCGTCACGCCGCTGAAGACGCTCACCGGCGTTCACTGCCCGTGGAGCCTCGCGGAATTCGGCGGTGCTGAAACCTTCACGCCGCTGCTCAGCGAGCGCGCACCGGCCCTCAAGCCGGGGCGCTGCTGGCCGGGCGGGCATGCATCGGCAGGTTTCTCCCTGCTGGCGTTGTTCTTCGTGCTGCGCGATCGCAGGCCACGTACCGCACGGATTGCCCTGGCGGTGGCGCTTGGATTGGGGACTGTGCTGTCGGTCGGGCGGGTGATGCAGGGGGCGCACTTCTTCTCGCACAACCTATGGACCCTGCTGTTCGACTGGACGATCTGCCTGGCCTGTTACCGGCTGGTGCTGTACCGAGCCGTTCCCGCAATGCCGCCGCTACTTGCCGAGCAACCCGCACGCTAGTCACGCCGGTTGCTTTCAAGGCGCACCGGACCTGATCCCGTGCGCCTTTTTGCGCTCAGCGGTGAAAGGCTTGCGCCTTGGCCTGATCGACGTGGCGGCGCCAGTCGCGGTCGCGATCACGCTCGAGTGCGTTGCTGCGCCAGGCGGTCAGCCCTCCGGTCTCCATCTGCATCGCCTGGCATTGCCGGTAACCATCATTCCAGCCCTCCGCATACAACGGCTGGCTCATATAACGCGGCACGTTTTTGCGAAACTGGCCAAGCGCCCCGGCAGCCTGCCGGCCACTGCCACAACCCGCGCGGAAGCCTTCGGCATATTCAGGTGGATATTCGTCGCCGGCCAGCAGCTCCGGTGCGCTCTGGCAGCCGCTCAGTGAAAGGCCGGCGAGCATCAGGGCAAGTAGCGCCCGACGATGACGTGAAGTGGAGCCACGCCGTTTGCTGGCGCGATGTGGATGCGGAAGGCGAGGAGACATGAGATCACCCGAGCAGAAGGGAACGAAGCCCGCGGCGCGCCACCCGGGCTGCCACGGTACGCTTCGAAGTCTGCTCGGGTTGCTGTCGGGGTTTCGTCAAGCGGGTGTGAACGAAGCGTGAGTACGCTGAGCGGGCATCAACCCTCCGCACGGCGGAAGCTATAGAACAGATTCGGCTCGCTGACGACGAACAGGGTGCCGTCATTGTCGATGGTGACGCCCTCGGGGTGCGGCGCGGATCGTTGCAGGCCACCGAACCAGCGATTGAGGCTGCGATAGCTGAGCATGCGCCCGCTGTCGCTGAGCTCCATGAGCAGGCGCGACTCGTCACTGAGCAGAATCAGGTGCCCGGTGGCGGCGTCGAAGTGGATATCCGACAGATCGGTGGCGAACACCTGATCCGCGATCCAGTCACTGCGATCGCGAATGGTCAGTTGCAGCGGCCCCTCAAGGCTGGCAGCGACGCCACCGACCTCGTAGAGCTGGCGCGGGTCGCGCTCCTTGACGATGAACAGCCGGTCGCCCGCCGCATCGTACGTCAGCCCTTCGAAGCCCTTGTTGCCGTTGAGGTTGATCCCGAGGGAAAAGAACTGCGCCTCGGACGCTTCGATCGGCCGCGGCTGCGCCGGCAAGCGGAAGATGCTGATCTGCTGCGCTCGCTCATCGGAAACGGCCACGCGCCCGTGCCCCATGTAGGTCACGCCTTCGATGTCACCGAAACCCTGCAGCGGATAACGCTCGAGCAACTCACCGGTCTTGCTCAATGCCACCAGCTCGGTCGGACCGCCGTTCACGACCGCGAGCAGGCGATCCAGATCCGCGTCATAGCTGACCGCCGAAAGGTTCTGGCTTATCCCCCTCACCGGCTTGCCATCGATGACCACTGCGTAGCCAGGCAGCCAACGGTTCGTCACGTCCTGCCCGGTCACGTTGATCAGCTGGGTAAGGTTGAAGTACAGCCGCTCGTTCCAGTGCAGCGCCACTGCCGTCACCACGCAGGCGGACAGCAATACGAGCAGGCCGAGCAGCCCGTAGCGACGACGGAGCAATGCGCCCAGACGGTGGCTGCTGTAAAAGCTGGTTTGCATCATCGCGGTTTCCCTCTTCGCTGGCGCTGCCAGCCTGTTCTGCTCCAGGAGCAATTCGATGTTCAGCCTGTCTCGCTTCACGTCGTGCCTGCGGGGCTGGGCACGCCAGCTCAAACGTGACGTCATGACGCTCTGGTGCTGTGCCCGTCACCCGGCTACACCCTGGTGGCTGCGCACGTTTCTGTTTTGTGTGGTCGCCTACGCACTGAGCCCGATCGACCTGATTCCGGACTTCATTCCAGTGCTTGGCTACCTTGACGACCTGCTGCTGTTGCCTCTTGGTATCTGGCTGGCCATACGCCTGATGCCGCCGGCCATCCTCAGCGAGTGCCGCGCTCAGGCGCTTGCCTGGGAGAACACGCCTCGCCCGATCAGCCGGGCGGGCGCTGCCGCAGTCGTACTCATCTGGGTGCTAGCCGCCAGCTCCCTGGCCTACTGGTTGAGCAGGCGCTGATCGACGCGCGACCGAGCATAACCAGGCATATGTGAAAAAATCGTCGCGAGCGCAGATCGTTTCGCCAGCCGACAGACCCGGGACCGGACTTAAGACTGCCTTAAGTTTGCCGTCCAACAATCGCCCCAGGCTTCTAACCGAGGTTCCCCGATGGAACTGCCCTGGGTTGATCAAACTGACGTACTGGCACGTATCGGCCGTGAGCCGGCGCTGACCCTGCAACTGGCGCAGGCCGATGCAGGCGAGCGGCGCGCAGCGCTGGAAGGCTTCATCCGTCAACGCTTCGCCGAGCACTATCAGGCCCGGGTGCGGCACTTCATGCCCTGCTTGCTGGGCCTGCACGACCAGAACGGCGAGGTGCAGGGCGCGGTCGGGCTGCGCAGCGCCCAGCGCCGGCCGCTGTTTCTCGAGCGTTATCTGGATGAGCCGATCGAGCGGGCTGTCAGCCAGCGCTGCGGCCTGGAGGTGGCGCGCGCAGAGATCGTCGAAGTCGGCAATCTGGCCGCTTTCGGCAATGCCTCGGCACGGCTGCTGATCGTCGCGCTGACCGACCTCCTGGTCGCTCAGGGCTTTCGCTGGGTGGTGTTCACCGGCACGTCGGCGCTGCTCAACAGCTTCCAGCGCCTGGCACTCGATCCGCTGCCGCTGGGCCTCGCCGACCCGACACGGATGGGCGATGAGCTGGCCGACTGGGGCAGCTACTACGCCAGCCGTCCGCAGCTGATGGCCGGCGAGATCCTGCCCGGCCACCAGCGCCTGCTACAGCTCGGCCTCTATGCGCGGCTCGGCTATCAGCCGCTGTTCGACACCACGGAGGCGCCCCATGCAGCCTGCAGCTGAACGCTTCTGGACGACGCTCGACCAGCACGCCGGCATCGCGCTGAGCGAAGGGCCGCGCCAGCTGAGCTATGCCGAACTGCGCCATGAGGTCGCGACCCGCGCCTGCCAGCTGGAACAGCTAGGCGTGCAGCGCGTCGCTCTGGCGCTGGACAACGGCCTGGAATGGGCGCTTTGGGATCTGGCCCTGCTGCGCGCCAAGCTGGTCTGCGTGCCGCTGCCGGCATTCTTTTCCGCGGCGCAGCAGGAGCACGTGCTGCAGCACGCCGGTATCGACTGCCTGATCGGCGGGCCGAGCGCGCTCAGCGAGCGTTGCGGCTTCCAGCCAGGCGAAGCCGGCCTGCTGTTGCGCCAGCTGGAGACCGTCACCCCGGTGCCGCCCGGCACGCTGAAGATCACCTATACCTCCGGCACCACCGGCCAGCCCAAGGGCGTCTGCCTGGATGCCGAAGCGCAGCTGGCGGTGGCCGAGAGCCTGCGGCAGGCCAGCCTGGCCTGCGATGTGCAGCAGCACCTGTGCGTGCTGCCGCTGGCCACCCTACTGGAGAACATCGCCGGGCTCTACGCGCCGCTGCTGGCGGGGGCACGGATCGATTTGCGTCCGCTGGCGGAGATCGGTTTCAGCGGCGCCGCAGGTTTCGAGCTGCCGTGCTTTGTCACGACGCTGAACGAAAACCGGCCGCACAGCCTGATCCTGCTGCCGCAGCTGCTGCTGGCGCTGGTCAGCGCCGCCGAACAGGGCGTACCGCTGCCGACTTCGCTGCGCTTCATCGCCGTCGGTGGCGGCCGGGTCGCGCCGCAGCTGCTGGAACGCGCCGAGCGCCTCGGGTTGCCGGTGTTCGAGGGCTACGGGTTGTCCGAATGCGCCTCGGTGGTCTGTCTGAACACGCCTGAGGCGCGATGCATCGGCACGGTCGGCCGGCCGCTGGCGCACGTCGGGCTGCGCCTGGCCGATGATGGCGAGGTGCTGGTCAAAGGCCCGCGCATGCTTGGCTACCTCGGCGAACCGCCGCAGGCTGGCGAGTGGCTTGCCACCGGCGACCTCGGCCATTTCGAGGACGGCTTCCTGATCCTGCACGGGCGCAAGAAGCACCAGTTCGTCACCGCCTACGGGCGCAACGTCAACCCCGAGTGGGTGGAGGCCGAGCTGGTCCAGCAGGCGCCGATCGCCCAGGCCTGGCTGCATGGCGAAGCCCTGCCACAGAACGTCGCGGTGCTGGTGCCGCGGCATCCCGAACTCAGCGATGCGGATCTGCAGGCGGCAATCGACCGGGTCAACGCCGGCCTGCCGGACTACGCCCGCGTGCACCACTGGTTGCGTGCCGACGCGCCTTTCACTGCCGGCAACGGCCTGGCAACCGCCAACGGCCGTCTGCGCCGCAACGCCCTCATCAACCGTTACCAATCGGCGATCGAGACCCCTCAGTCCTGAATTTCGAGGTTCACCATGGATTTCTTTGACCAGTTGCAACACCAGACCAATACCGAACGCGAATACCTGTTGGCCGCACCGATCATTCATGCGGCGCTCGCCGGCACCGCTACCCGCGTGCAGTACATCGCCTTCCTCACCCAGGCCTACCACCACGTCAAGCACACCGTGCCGCTGCTGATGGCCTGCGGCGCGCGCCTGCCGGAACGGCTGGAATGGCTGCGCGAGGCGATCGCCGAATACATCGAGGAAGAGATCGGCCACCAGGAATGGATCCTCAACGATATCCGCGCCTGTGGCGGTGACGCCGATGCGGTGCGCCACGGCCAGCCGGCGCTGCCCACCGAACTGATGGTCGCCTACGTCTACGACCGCATCGCCCGGCACAACCCGGCGAGCTTCTTCGGCATGGTCAACGTGCTCGAAGGCACCAGCATCGCCCTGGCCACCCAGGCCGCCGGCGTGCTGCAGGACAAGCTGCAGCTGCCGGCCAAGGCATTCAGCTACCTCACCTCCCACGGCAGCCTGGACCTGGAACACATCGAGTTCTTCAAGCGCCTGATGAACCGCCTCGATAACGAGGACGACAAGGCCGCCGTGGTGCACACCGCACGGGTGGTCTACCGCCTCTACGGCGACATCTTTCGCGGCCTGACCGCGGCGGAGCACGACCATGCAGCTGCGTGACGCGCGCATCCTGCTCACCGGCGCCAACGGCGGGATCGGCCGAGTGCTGGTCGAGCGACTCTGCGCCGGCGAAGCCCGACTGCTGCTGGTCGGGCGCGACAGTCTCGCCCTCGAGGCGCTCGCCCGACGCTTTCCCGGTCAGGTCAGCCTGGTGTGCGCCGACCTCAGCCAGCGCAGCGGGCGGCAAACGGTGCTCGCCGCCGCACGCCGCTTCGGCGCGCTCAACTGCGTGATCAACGCCGCCGGGGTCAATCAGTTCAGCCTGCTGGAGGAACAGGACGAGGACGCCATCGCCCGGCTGATCGGCGTCAACGTCACCGCCACACTGCAGCTGACTCACCTGCTGCTGCCGCTGCTGCGCCAGCAACCGCGGGCGCTGCTGGTCAATCTCGGTTCAACCTTCGGCTCGATCGGCTACCCCGGCTTCACCGCCTACTGCGCGAGCAAGTTCGCCCTGCGTGGCTTCTCCGAAGCGCTGCGGCGCGAACTGGCCGACAGCCACATCAAGGTGCTCTACGTCGCGCCCCGCGCCACCCGTACGGCAATGAACAGCGCCGATGTGGTGGCGATGAACAACGAGCTGAAGGTGGAGATGGATGATCCGCAAGAAGTCGCGCGGCAGATCGTCCACGCCATCACTGCCGAGCGAGAGGAGCTCTACCTCGGCTGGCCGGAAAAACTCTTCGTACGCCTCAACGGCCTCTTGCCGCGCCTGGTCGACCAGGCCCTGCGCAAACAGCTGCCGGTGATCAAGCGCTTCGCCCGTGCTGAACAACCGCTGCCGCCCTCCCAAACCACTTCGACCGGAGATCACCCATGAAGCATCTGCTCGGCCTGTGCACCCTTGTGCTGGCGCTGGCCTGCCAGCCTTCCTTCGCCCTCAGTCCGGCCGGCGAGTCGTCACTGCGCCAGATCCAGACTCGCTGGGCAGAGATCAACTACCAGCTGCCAGCGACACAGCGCGAGGCAGCGTTCGCCAGGCTCGCCTCGGAGGCGGAAAGCGCGGTGGTCGGCGAACCGCAGGCGGCCGAACTGCATATCTGGCACGGCATCGTGCTCAGCACCTGGGCCGGCGCCAAGGGCGGGCTCGGTGCGCTGGGCCTGGTCAAGCAGGCCAAGGCCGAACTGGAAAAAGCCATCGAACTCGACCCGCAGGCACTCGACGGCTCGGCCTATACCAGCCTGGCCAGCCTTTACTATCAGGTGCCCGGCTGGCCGATCGGCTTTGGTGACGAGGACAAGGCCGCGGCGCTGTTCAAGCAGGCGCTGACGCTGAACCCGGACGGCATCGATCCCAACTATTTCCACGGTGACTTCCTGCTGCGCCAGAAGCGCTATGGCGAAGCACGCGCCGCGTTGGAAAAAGCGCTGGCCGCGCCCGACCGCCCTGGTCGTGAAGTCGCCGATGCCGGTCGCCGCGACGAAGCTCGCGCGCTGCTCGGCAAGGTCAAGGAAAAACTGGAATAACCGCGCTCGGCGGCGTTGAATGCAGAGCAACCCAGGACGACAGGAACGACATGCGCATTCTGCTGGTGGAAGACGATCGTGCCCTCGGTGAGGGCATCCGCACCGCACTCAAGCCCGAGGGCTACACGGTCGACTGGCTGCAGGACGGCGCCAGCGCGTTGCACGCGCTCAGCCACGAGAGCTTCGAGCTGGCGATTCTCGACCTTGGCTTGCCGCGATTGGATGGGCTGGAAGTGCTCAAGCGCCTGCGCGCTGCCGCCAACCCAGTGCCGGTGCTGGTGCTCACCGCACGCGATGCCACCGGCGACCGCATTGCCGGCCTGGATGCCGGTGCCGACGATTATCTGGTCAAGCCGTTCGACGTGGCCGAGCTCAAGGCGCGTCTGCGCGCCCTGCTCCGGCGCAGCTTCAACCGCCCGGAGCCGAGCCTGGAATACCGCGGCATCCTGCTCGATCCGGTCAACCAGCAGGTCAGTTACCAGGGCACGCCGATCAATCTGCCGCGCAAGGAGTTCGTCCTGCTCCACGAACTGCTCGCCCAGCCCGGCCGCGTGCTGACCCGCGACCGCCTGCAACAGGTGCTCTACGGCTGGGACGAGGAAGTCGAGAGCAATGCGCTGGAGGTGCACATCCACCACCTGCGCAAAAAATTCTTTCCCGAGCTGATTCGCACCGTGCGCGGTGTCGGCTATCTGGTGGACAAATGCTGAGGCGTTCGATTCGCCAGCGCACCCTGGCGCTGCTGCTCTGCACCCTGCTGGTAGCGCTGAGCCTGATCTCCTGGCGCAGCTATCGCGACGCCAGTCATGAGATCGAGGAATTGTTCGATGCCCAGCTGGCGCAGAGTGCGCGACTGGTGCAGGGGCTGGTCGGCCACGAGATGGACCCGCAGGCACACCGCGCATTGCAGGCGGCGCTGGACGCGGCGGTGAACGCCCGCCGCGACCAGGGCGTGCCGGGCCATGACTACGAGACCAAGCTGGGGTTTCAGGTGTATGCCGCCGATGGCAGTACCCTGCTGCAATCGGCCGGCGCGCCCAACGGCGCGCTTCAGCAACTGCAGGCCGGTCTCGGCGCGCCGGCGACGCCTCTTGCGCGCCTGTCCGCCGGCTACCACGACGTGATGCTCGACGGGCACGCCTGGCGCCTGTTCCTGTTGCAGGACCGCGAAGACGACCTGTGGATTCTGCTCAGCGAGCGTGGCGACGTGCGCGGCGAGCTGGTCGGCAAGATCGCCCGACGCAGCCTGCTGCCGGACCTGATCGGCCTGCCGCTGCTGGCACTGCTGATCTGGTTCGCGGTCGGCTGGGGCCTGCGGCCGCTGGCACGCATGGCTCAGTTGCTCAAGAGCCGCGATCCAGACAACCTCGCGCCGCTGTTGCTGGCACCACTGCCACAGGAACTGGAACCGGTGGCGGCCTCGCTCAATCGCCTGCTGCAACAGGTCAACCAACTGATCGAACGCGAGAAGCGCTTCATCGCCGACGCCGCCCATGAATTGCGCACCCCGCTGGCGGTGCTGCGCATCCACGCGCAGAACGCGCAGCAGGCACAGGACGAACAGGAGCGTGCGCAAGCACTCGAGCAGCTGGTGGTCGGCGTGGACCGCACCACCCGCGTGGTCACGCAGCTGCTCACCCTGGCACGCCTTGAACCCAGTGCCCAGCAATTGCGTCTGGCGCCCCTGGATCTGCGCGCCCTGGCGCGCGCGACACTGGCCGAGCTCACCCCGCTGGCCATCGCCCAGGACCAGACGCTGACCCTGGAGGTGGACGAACAGGCCGATTGCAGCCTCACCGGCGATGCCGCGAGCCTGACCACCTTGTTGCAGAACCTGGTGAGCAATGCGCTGGAATACACACCCCATGGAGGGCAGATCGAGGTGCAGCTGCACGGCGATGCCGAACAGCTGATCCTCGCGGTGGATGACAGCGGCCCGGGCATCAGCGCCGAACTGCGTCCCCAGCTGTTCGAGCGCTTCTTCCGCCTCGGCGGCGGCCAGGGTGCCGGCCTCGGTTTGTCGATTGTCGCGCGAATCGCCGAGCTGCACGGTGCCAGCGTCGAGCTGCTGGACTCGCCACTGGGCGGCCTGCGGGTCCTCGTGCAGCTGCCGCGGGTTCTCGCGGTGCCTGCTTCCTTCTAGCTGCGGCAAACGGTCCCGCCCGCCGCTAAGCTTTGCTTAAGTTTCGCCACCTAGAATCGCCACGTTACCCACACGCGGAGTAGGTGAAATGAACATCAAGGCAGAAACGGCGAGATACGGGCGGCTTTCCATCGGACTGCACTGGCTGATGCTGCTGTTGATCGCGGCGGTTTACGCGACCATCGAACTGAAGGGCAATTTCCCCAAGGGCAGCGAGCCACGGGAGCTGCTCAAGCACTGGCATTTCATGCTCGGGCTGACGGTGTTCGGGCTGGTCTGGCTGCGTCTGATTGCGCGCTGGCTGCATCCCGCACCAAAGGCGGTGGTCGGGGCCGGTTGGGAACGGGCGCTGGCCAAGCTCATGCACCTGGCGCTGTACGCGCTGATGATCGGCCTGCCGCTGCTCGGCTGGCTGACCCTGAGCGCGGCGGGCAAGCCGATTCCGTTCTTCGGCCTTGAGCTGCCGGCGCTGCTCGGTGCCAACCAGGATCTGGCCGGCGAGTTCAAGGAACTGCATGAAACGCTGGCAGTAGCCGGCTACTGGCTGATCGGCCTGCATGCGGCGGCGGCGCTGTTCCACCAGTACGTGCGCCGCGACGGCACCCTGCAACGCATGCTGCCGCGCCATCGCCAGGCCTGACGCGCAGACACGAAAACGCCCGGTCGATTGATCATCGACCGGGCGTTTTCATGGTTCAGCCGAGCAGTTCGCTGAACGGCAGGTACTGCACCAGCTCGCCTTCGGCCAGGGTACGCCCGCATTCGACGATGGCCAGGCCGTCGGCCCAGGTCGCCGAGGTCAGCATGGCCGAACCCTGGCGTGGGAACAGTCGGACCTCGAGACGGCCATCGACCGCTTCGAGCCGGGCGCGCAGGAACTGCTGGCGCACGTTGGCCTTGCGCCAGGCGAAATCGGCCGGCAGGCGCAGCGGTGTGACCTGCACCTGCGTGCAGCCCTGCGCACGCAACAGGAACGGCCGCGCCACCACCAGCGAGGTGACCAGCGCCGCCGCCGGGTTGCCGGGCAGACCGATCCAGGGCGTACCGTTGACCTCGCCGAAAGCCAACGGCTTGCCTGGCTGGATCGCCAGGCGCCACAGGTGCAGCTCGCCGAGTTCGCGGATCGCCTGCTTGAGGTGATCCTCCTCGCCCACCGAAACACCGCCCGAGGTGATGATCAGGTCGAAGCGGCTCGCCGCATCGGCCAGCGCGTCGCGGCTGGCGCCCAGATCGTCGATCAGGATCGGGTAGTCGTGCACCTCGCAGCCGAGGCTCTGCAACACGCCGAGCAGGCTGTAGCGGTTGGAGTTGTAGATCTGCCCGGCGTCCAGCGGCTCGCCCGGCTCGCGCAGCTCGTTGCCGCTGGACAGCAGCGCCACGCGCAGACGCCGATAGACCTTCACCCGCGCCACGCCAAAGGTCGCCAGCAGGCCGAGCTCCTGCGGGCGCAGGCGCTTGCCGGCATCGATCAATCGCTCGCCGGCGGCGGTTTCCTCGCCCAGGCAGCGCACGTTGTCACCTGCCTTCACCGCCGGCAGCCAGATACGATCGCCTTCAACGCGGCAGTTTTCCTGGGCGACCACGGTATCGGCGCCCGGCGGCAATGGCGCGCCGGTGAAGATGCGCACCGCATGTCCGGCCGGCAGCTGCTGGCTGGCGGTGTCACCGGCGGCGATGCGTCCGGCCAGCGGCAGCGCACCGCCCTCGGCCGGCAGATCGGCGGCGCGCAGGGCGTAGCCGTCCATTGCGCTGTTGTCCCAGGGCGGCACCGGAAAGCTGGCGTCCAGCGGCTCGGCGAGCACGCGACCGAGGGCATCGCGCAGCGCGACCTCTTCCACCGAGGGCGGCGCCGGCACCCGTGCCAGCAGCTCGGCGATGGCCTCGTCGACCGGCTTCAGCCCGCCGGTATCGCAGCCACAGGCGCTCATGAGCGTGGCCCGCAGTATTCGACGGCGGAGGCCTTGAGGTGCGGGACGAAGTTGCAGGGCTTGGTGCGGCTATCCAGCTGCTCGACGAGGATCTTGTTCCAGGCGGTGCGGCAGGCGTTGGTCGAACCGGGCAGGCAGCAGACCAGCGTGCCGTTGCTCATGCCGGCCAGCGCGCGGGACTGCACGGTGGAGGTGCCGATCTCGCCCAGCGAAACGTAGCGGAACAGCTCGCCGAAGCCGTCGACGTCTTTGTCCAGCAGCGGCTGTACCGCCTGTGGAGTGTTGTCGCGGGCGGTGAAACCGGTGCCGCCGGTGATCAGCACCACCTGCACGTTCTCGCTGGCAATCCAGCTGCAGACGCGGGCGCGGATCTGCCAGATATCGTCCTTGACGATGGCCCGCTCGGCCAGGGTGTGGCCGGCGCTCTGCAGGCCGTCGATCAGCGCCTGGCCGGATGTATCGGAATCGATGTTGCGGGTGTCGCTCACCGTGAGCACCGCAATGCTCAGGGGCTGGAATTCGGTGTTGGACAGGTGAGCCATGGCTCGAAACTCCCTTGAAGATGTGTGCGCAGGCTGCACCGGCGCCGTATGCGAACCCATTCCCCATTGGAGGTATGTCCGCGCGGCACGGGTGCCATGAGTCTGACAACGCTGCAGGCGATTGTGCGACCTGGCTCTGCGACAAGGCCCGGCTGCGGCAGCTGGGCACGTGGGTCAAACCGGGGATGCCGGTCGATGGTAGCGAATTAGACGGTTGACTCGTAGCCCATGCTGGCGCCCGCCTCAACCACCACTGGCATTCATGAAGCGCAGCACCTGAACCTCGCCGCTGCTGGAGAATTCATGGCGCAGCGGTTTGCGTTGCAGCGCGGCGTGGATGGCGTCGATCACCGGCTGGTCGCTGGTCGGATGGCGGCGCAGCAGTGCGCGCAGATCGATGGAATTCTCGTGGCCCAGGCACAGCAGCAGGCGCCCCTCTACCGTCAGCCGCACACGGTTGCAGGTGGCGCAGAAGTTGTGCGAATGCGGCGAGATAAAGCCGATGCGCGTCTGCGGATGGTCCGCCAGGCGCACGTAGCGCGCCGGGCCGCCGCTCTGCTCGGCCGAATCGATCAGCGCATGACGCTCGGCGATCAGCGCACGTACTTCGTCGCTGGAGCAGAAGCTCTCGCCGCGCGAACGACCGACGTCGCCCAGCGGCATTTCCTCGATGAAGCTCAGATCGAGCCCACCGGCGATGGCGAAGTCCACCAGGTCGGCGACCTCCTCGGCGTTGCGGCCCTTCATCACCACGGCATTGAGCTTGATCCGCTCGAAGCCGGCGTCCCGTGCCGCGTCGATGCCATCGAGCACCTGCTGCAGCTGACCGGTGCGGGTGATGGCGTGGAATTTCTCGGCGTCCAGGCTATCCAGGCTGATGTTCAGCCGCTTGACCCCGGCCCGCGCCAGCGGTGCGGCAAGCTTGACCAGCTGCGAGCCGTTGGTGGTCATCACCAGTTCGCGCAGGCCCGGCAATGCGGCAATGCGCTCGCAGAGGCCGACGATGCCCTGGCGTACCAGCGGCTCGCCGCCGGTGAGGCGAATCTTCTTCACCCCCAGGCCGACGAAAATGCGCGCGATGCGCTCCAACTCCTCCAGACCGAGCACCTGCTGGCGCGGCAGGAAGGTCATGTCCTCGGCCATGCAGTAGACGCAGCGGAAGTCGCAGCGGTCGGTCACCGACATGCGCAGGTAGTCGATCTGGCGGTTGTGGGCATCGCGTAATTGAGTCATCGCCAAGCTCTCTTTACTTCGTGGGGCGGATGACACTCTGCTCATCCGCCAGGGCCCTCGCAGGCTCGCTCATTTACCGCCAGCTGGATGGATGAGGCGCCATCCAACATTGGCCCTGCTCGGTGGGATGGCTGAAGCGTCATCCAGCCGCCCAGGGCCAAGCCGCCGTTATTGCATCAGTGGCGTTTCCGCGCCCTGCATGAGGATGCCTTCGATGTTCGCCGCACCCACCAGGTTCTGCAGGTACTGGCTGACACCGATCTGCCAGACACGCTGATTGAGTTCGGCGCGAATCGAACCGGCGACTACCTCGTAGGGCAGCTGCTCGCCTTCGATGCGCTGATCGACGAACACCAGGTGATAGCCGTAGCGGCTTTCCAGCGGCTGCGTGCACAGGCCGACCGGCAGACGGAACAGCTGGCGCTCGAACTCCGGCACCGTCTGGCCCTTGCTGATTTGCCCCAGCGCGCCGCCCTGCGCCTTCGACGGGCAGGCCGATTGCTGCAGCGCCAGCTCGGCGAAGCGTTGCGGCGCGGCCTGCAGTTCGGCGATCAGACCCTGCGCCTGTTCGCGAGCCAGGCTGCGCGCCTCGGCGTCATCCGCCGGACAGGCCAGCAAGATGTGCCGCGCGGCCAACAACGGTGCGCTGAAGAAGCGCTGCTGATTGCCGCTGTAGTACTGCCGGCAGGCCGCCTCGTCCGCCAGCGGCAGCGGCACTTCCTGCTCGATCAGCGTGCGGGTGGCCGCCTCCTCCTCGCTCTCGCCGGCTGTCGCCTGCACCACCAGGCCCAGCTCGCCGATGCGCTGCTGCAGTAACTCGCGCAGCACCAGCGCCTGGGTCGCCAGGTAGACGGCCTCTTCGCGGCTTTCGGCCGGGTGGTACTGCAGCTCCTGGGCGATGGCCTGGGAGGCGATCGCCACCCCATTGACCCGCACCCGTGGCCATTCCTGTTCGCTGCTGGCGATCAGCAGCGGCTCACCGGACGCCTGCTCGGCAGCCGGCTCGTTGTCTTCCTCGTGCGGCAGCTCCTCGAAAAGAGGGGCATCTGCCGGCACTTCGATTTCCGGACGCGCGCCGCCACCGCAGCCGCCGCCTCCACCTGTGCTACCACCGCATCCACAACCCATGATGATTACCTCGATAAGACGCTTGAACCTTCGATCCGATCGGCCAGGCTGGCTGACGCGCCAGGCGTCAGCCAGCGAGGGTCATACCGGAGTCTTGCTCTTTGCCGTGGCAGGCACAGCGGTCGGCACTGCAGTTTCGCGGGCCGGGGCTTCGTAGGTGCGCGGACGCTGCGGGCGCGGCACGCTTGGCTTGACGCCCTTCTGGCGGACGATCTGGTAGCGCCGGCCCAGGTACCACACCGGCGCACTGACGATGTGCACCAGGCGGGTGAAGGGGAACAGCACGAACAGGGTCATACCGAGGAACACGTGCAGCTTGTAGATCACGCTGACCGACTCGATGGCGCCTGCGGCCTTGACCGGCTGCAGGGTGACCAGGCTCTGCGCCCAGGTGCCCAGCAGGACCATCACCGAACCGTCCAGATGGCCGGTAGAGGCGACGATGGTCAGCAGACCCAGCACCAGCTGCGCGAGCAGCACGAAGAGGATCATGATGTCGCTGGTGTTGGAGGTGGCACGCACACGGACATCGGTCAGACGGCGATGAATCAGCATCACCAGGCCGATCAGGCAGAGGATGCCGAAGAAGCCACCGGACACCATCGCCACGATCTGCTTCTGGCCGCTGGTGATGAACGAGTGGTACAGCGCCTCGGGCATCAGCAGACCGACGAAGTGACCGGCCAGGATGAAGATGATGCCGACGTGGAACAGGTTGCTCGCCAGGCGCATGCGATTGTTCGACAGCATCTGGCTCGAGCCGGCCTTCCAGCTGTACTGCGAAAGGTCGAAACGCGCCCAGCTGCCGATCAGGCAGATGGCCAGGGCGATGTAGGGGTAGACCCCGAACAGCAGGAAATTGAAGTTAGACATTGCGCACCTCCTGGGCGAGCGCGGCGGCCTGCCCGTCATGCTTGAAATCGGTCCAGTGCAGCGGCACCGGGCTTTCCTCGCGAGCCTTGCCAGGCCCGCTCGGCATGGATGGGCAGCGATCCTGCTGCTCAGCCTGGAGGAAGTTGACCTGCTCCTCCTCCCAGATCTTGTCCAGCGCTTCCAGCGAGTCGTCGCGTTCCTCGGCGGCAACCTGCTCCTGCAGGCTGGCCAGGGTTTCCTGCACCGGCTCGCCGGCGATCTGCAGCAGCGCACGGAAGCACGCGGCATGCGGGCTCTCGCGTTCCTGCAGACGCGCTGCCAGCAGAGCCAGCAGGTGCGACACGTCGGCCAGACCCTCGCGGGCCTCGAGGTCATCGCGGGTGGCGAGATACTCGAGGTACAGCGGGATGTAGTCCGGCAGCTCGCGTACGCCGATGTCGAAACCGGCCTCGGTGTACTGCGCCATCAGGTCGACCATCGCCTGGCCGCGGTCGCGGGACTCGCCATGCACGTGTTCGAACAGCAGCAGCGAGAGTGAACGGCCACGGTCGAACAGGTCGGTATAGCGCTCCTGCACGTCCATCAGGTCGTCTTCGGTCAGCTCGTCGAGCAGGCGGCGCAGCGCGATGCGCTGCTCCGGGCTGATCTCGCGGGCCGAGCCGATGGCCTGGG
>JGI2924J29684_1078213_pt1 | contig 35698 bp, 30 predicted proteins | sample BenlonsequencITS_FD_29684 | JGI IMG/M metagenome (IMG submission 29684)
AGTACACGTTCCCGCCGACGTTCTTGATCAGCTCGGTGATCTCGTTCCTCACTTCCTCGTTCTCGATGATCGTCTCGAACTGATTGACCACATCCCCCGGTACGTTGATAACCGTTACCGTGCTGTCTTCTGACGTATAGGTGTACGTTCCGTCACCGTTGGAAACCAAACTCGTAACCGTCTCTTCCAGTAAGTCTTCAATACTGATTTCTACATTCTCTCCATTTTCATCCGTATAACTAAAGCTATCACCGTCATAATATACGTTCCCACCATGCTTATGAACAATACTTACCAGTTGATTCAAAACATTGTTGTTTTGAGTAATCTCAGTAAACTCATTGATTACAGCTTCTGGTACATTGATGATGGTTTCTACCCCCTCCTCATCAGTGTAGGTATATGAACCGTCTCCGTTATCGACCAATCTCGAAATTGTTTCGTTTAGTAAATCACCGATTTCTATATTTACCAAATCTCCATCCTCAGTGATATAATAAAACTGATCAGTCTCTGGATCATATATGACTTGATTGGTAGTATCCCCGGAAGCGCTCAGTCTTCTCCATTTTTCGTTATACCAGTAGTAATAACCTGGTGTAATAAGGTTGGTATTTGTAGTATTATATACTAACAAACTCTCAACATTTCCGTTAGCTATGGTTTCTTTATCAACAGTACTCGTCAGGGCAATCCTTGGAATCAACACCCCTTTGTCTGCTGCCAACACTTCCAATTGGGCAGATTGATTCGGCGTAGCGGTCCCAATCCCTACTTGAGCACTCGCATATCCTGCCCCTAGGCAGAAAATCAATACTAAAAGTAAATTTTTCATGCTCATATTGTTTTATGTCGTTTCTTTGATTATTTATCTTCATTTAGTGGATCCCTGATTACCTGAATCCATCCTTTAAATTCTTTCTGCTCTCCATTTTCCAGCACTACTTCTAGCACATAGAAATAGGTACCGTCTACTAGTCCTTTGGCCTCCCAATCATTCTGGTAGTTTTCAGTTTCAAATACATGGTCACCCCACCGGTTAAAAATGGTGATCTGGTTCTCTTTGAATTTATTCAACCCTTTGATTTGAAACGTTTCATTGTCCTTATCCCCATTTGGTGTAATGACGTTAGGAATAAAGAATTTATGCACTTTATTAACATCATCATCTTCATTATCCTCTGTATTGGCATCTTCTTCAATGGAATTAACTTTTACTGCATTGATTAAAGTCCCTTCTTCTCCAGTGGCTACTGTCAAAGTGATGATCATTTCATCTCCTGCCAAAAACTTAGGGATACTCCACATCAAGGTTTGGCCATTTACCTCAAAAGCATATTCCAGTAAACCGAACGCCGAGGTAACTTTCATCTCTTTGTAATGGGTTCCGGGAGGGAGGTTGTCTACCACTACCACATCAGTAGCGTTAGTTTCACTGTTATTTTGAACCCTGATCTCATATTCCAAATCATCACCTTCCCAGACCATTTTTTCAAATGAAGTCTTGGCAATGCTCAAATCCGTCAAACTTCCTTGGACCAATGCAAAAGTAAACGCGCTGGTTGCTTCCACCTCAGCTGCTGCAGTTACCGTTTGTTTTACAGGATCCACTTCACCACCTAAGTTTATCCAAGCATTTTTCGCAACATCCCATTGGGCTATCTGAATCTTTTTGTTGGACTCCCCAAGAATAAAAGCAGGAGTGGTCACATCTCGCCACGACAACGTCAAATTCACCATCCCGTCTCCTTCTACCTGCTTTATGACCCAATATTCCGAATCATCAATGGCCGATATACCGGCTTCCTTATTGTCTCGCGGGAAAATCGGATCAGGATCCTCATAAAAATACCTGGTATTATAAACAGCCCTTTCAGTTTCTAAAGAAGACACTCCATCAAATCGATAATACCCACCATCCCCAACAGGGAATATAAACCTCTTACTACCTTGCTTTTGGACAAATCCATCCACATGGCTTCTATCAGAGGTCTGCTCATGTACAGCTCCTTCCTTAAAAATGATCATGCCATCATCATCTTTTGCCTCTATGACACCATTTATAAAATCCCCTCTTCCGGCAATGCTTACTATCCCTTCCAATAAAAATGGATATTGAGAAGACTTATTATCAAAAACCACATGATTAAGTTCAGCAATTTGGGTTCCTGCTATTTGCTGCACACCTGTCTCACCCACAAATCGGGTCATCCCTGCATTGGGGTTTCCTGCATAAGTTGCTGTACCGTCATTTTTAAAATGAGAGTAAACATAAAAATCCCCATCATTTACCAGTCTCCCTGTGGCCTCATTTTCAAATGCAAACAAGGTCGACACCGTGGTACCCTCCGTGATGGTCATTTCTCCCAGGTTCACCGTTTGGGCTTGGACCATGCCAACTGCCAAGATCATCAGCAATAGCAATTGCTGGGTAAAAACCTTTATTTCTATTCTATATGATATCATTTCAACTCTATAATTATCTGTCTAAATTCCCCCAATACACCGGCTATCGTAGCCTTCTCTTTTCTTGATTCAAGCGCATCGACAGTATCAAATCGCTCTTGGGTTAACCTATTTTTCTGAATGCCTCTAGAATGCAAGTAATCCGTCACCATCGCTACTCGGTCATCAAAATCCTTCTTACCTAAAGCTCCAATAAACTGCACCTTGACAGCCTTGTTCTGCAAGAGGAATAGTCGAAGTCTTTCCAATGCCATTTTCTGCTCTATGTCAAGCTGGGACTGGCCTAACCCAAATCTGAGCTGGTCGGCTCCTGCCTTCCGAAACAATTCATCTAATGAACCTGTCAGTGAGCAGTAATCCTCATATTCAGCCAAAGACGCAGCCCACTGCTTTACCGAAACATGGAGCAACAATTCACTCCTTCTATTCAATTGGTGCTGATCCTCGCTACAAACCTTCCCATCTGGACAATCAATGGCCAATTGCTCTTCACCAAACCATGCCGGCTGAATCCTAGAGGGATCTATTCCCTTTTTCCCTAAATAATTGACCACCGACTTGGCCCGGTCTTCACTTAGCCGCTGATTGTACTGATGTGATGCCCTTGCGTCGGTATGGGAAGAAACGTGGAGTTCCAATTGGGGATATTGTATCATCAACTCCGCCACATCATCCAATATTTCGTTTTCCGACCGTCTGATCAGGCTTTTGTCAAGGTCATAGTAAATGATCTCCGTAATGGCCAAATCTCTGGTCGGAATCCGCGCCAACCGGTATTCTCGTCTGATGGTACCTGAATCCATTCCCACACTGGAGATCTCCCGGTCCAATACAGGAAAATAACCTTCCTTCTCTACCTTTACTTCATATTGACTTTCTGCTGAGAGATCCGCCCAATAGTTTCCTTTCACCCTTTTATCCACTTCTACAGCCTCTCCATCGATTTGCTTAAGCGAAAACTGAATGTCAGACAGGGTGTCTCCCTTACAGTCCATCACCTTTGCCAAGAGCCTTCTTTGAGCAGGCAAAAATTGATAGATATCGTCCAGCCCTTCCTTTCCTTTACGGTTGGAACTCAGGTAGATTTCATCATCACCATACCTTCGATAGGCAAAGTCATCACTGCCTGAATTGATAAGTGGCCCCATATTGACAGCTGCCCCCAAAACACCCCCTTCGAGCATCTCAGCAAAGAAAACATCCAATTCTCCATAAGAGGAATGTCCCTCTGAAGCAAAGTATAACTTGCCTTGATGGACAAATGGATCCCTTTCATTTTCAGCAGTGTTTATACGCTCTCCCAAGTTGGCGGGGGCGGAAAAGATCAGTCGGTCACCGTCTTTATAGTAATTGACATAATAGAGATCATATCCGCCATGGCCACCTTCCATGTTTGAGGCAAAGTATAGCCGCTGGCTCTTGGCATCTGCATATGGAGTGATCAGTCCATATGAAAGAGGCAAATTCCTTGGATAGGGATAAACATATTCAAGACTGCCTTCCTCATTAAGTGTCCCATAGTACAATTCAGGCTGTATTTCAAAATCCCGGTTTTTACGTTCTTTTCTTAAATCTCTGGTGACCGAAAAAAACACGTAGTCCGTATCCTCCACCTTTACAAAACTAGGATCGCTCACATGCATAAAGTCACTCCCACGCATGTTGATCATCCTAATATTGCCCTCCTTATCTTGACGGTAGATCTTTAGATAACCGCGTCCTGTCCATTCATAGATCTTCTCATCATATATTTTATCCTTTGCGTCAAATCGTAGCTTCTTTACCTGGACCTCTCCAATGCTGTCCCCTCGATCGGAAACAAAATACTTATTCCCGTAGGGGTCTTTTGCCAACATAAAATCAGCCGCAGTGGAATTGATCTTATCCAGAAGCTTTAGGCGATTTACCGCTTTCTCTCCATCGGCCTCCATAATGCTATAGTATTCTTTAATGTGCTTTTTTGGAATACCTTGATCCTCCAAAAAGTCCCTTACCTCTTTATCCTTGCCCACCGCATGTCCTGCTTCCAGAAGAAACTTCACGTCACTGTCGCTCACCTCATCGCTAAAGGCTATCGCTTCTTTCCACCATTGGACTGCCTCGTCATACTCGTTATTTTTGGTATAACAGAAAGCAGCATTCCTAGCAGAACGATACGAGGACTTTTTCTCAAAGGCCTTGGTATATATTTCAGCAGCTATCCTATAGTTCATTTGTTGCTGTTGATCATCAGCATACCGGATCAAAGCCTCTTGGGCTTCCACGCCCCTTGCAGCACCCACCAGTATCAGTATTGTAAGTATCGTTATTGCTCTTTTCATGACTAAAACCACCTTTGATTCCTCATTCGTACCCTTTTAGGGGACAGGTAATATCCTAATGACAACTCGTGGGAATTGTTCCTTCTATTGTTCAGAACATTGATGCTATGATCGTAGGCATACCCTACACGGATGTCCTCTGTAGCGAACACCTCAAGAATAAAGGCCAAGGCATTCCTGTTACTGAGATTTTCTTGCAGGTTGTCTTTCCAAAATTTAGTATTGCTTCGGTATGAGCCACCAACCCATAACCGCTCATAGAAAAGGAACAGCGCATTCAGGTCGAAACTAGTAGGAGCACCCTTTACCTCTTTCACTAAAAATGAAGGCTTGAAGGATACATTATCCGACATGGGCAGCAATGCCCCGGCAGTGAGGTAATAGTGAAAATCATGATAGCCCCTTACTATTCCTTGATTTTCAAAGGCCTTATTTCCCACCACATTAAAGGCACTGATTCCGGCATAAAAATTAGCCGTATTATAAAAGATCCCTACATTTACATTAGGCTCTTTTACATTGACAACCCCTTCTCCTAGCGTCCGATCATCCGGATCTATCGCCTCCAACATATCATAGTCCAGTCGATAATCTGAAATGCCGGCGCTTACGCCAAGTCCAAGAAAGGAATCAAATCCCGTTTGAATGCGATAAGCATAAGTCAACAAAGCACCCGTCGTCCGTGAAGGCCCTAACTGATCCCTCAAAAAAGAAACACCAAAACCCATAGTACCCTCGTTCGCACTAAAGTCGGCAGAGGCCGAAAGTGTCCGGGGCGCACCCGGAAAATTCACCCACTGCGAACGATAAGTGGCCTGGATATATCCTTCCTCTTTATAGCCTGCATATCCTGGATTGATATGAAGTCCATTGAATATATACTGACTAAATTGGGGAAGCTGTTGGGCATGGGTTTTTACACTGGTAAAAACCACCACAACCCACAACATAAATTTTATTACATTTCCCATTGGTAAAGTTCATTTTTTTTACTTACCGGCTTATATCAAACTAAATCACTCGGAAATTCACCTATTCCTTCAGATTTAAAACGTAGATCTTGACATTCAGCAGGTATTATCAACCGATCAAATACATTTTAATGTCGATTATTCAAATGAACAGATAATTTATCACTAATGGTAAAAAATAGATACGCACATATACGCAAACTTAAAAACTCACCCTACTCATGGCTACTCAAAAGTAAATAAATCCAATATATTACCATTAAAAATCAATTATTATCTAATAGTTATTAAATATTTATACAAAAATTATGTAAATCAAAAATAAAATAAGCAAGCTTTGAGATAAAATATTAAACATAAAAATATTAATACTTTCACTTGTTTTTATCAAAAATAAAAGGCGACAGATCCAAATCCATCGCCTTATTCAAAATCACTCCTCGACAGGAGCAATAATCAACTTATTTACACCAACTTATCTTTGATATTGGCTGCTATTGTTTTCATTTCATCCTCGCCAAGTTTAAGCTTAGGCCGGGTAAAATTGATATCATCCATCGTGTTGAGTGGCACCAAATGCACATGCACATGCGGCACTTCAAGTCCTATAACCGCTACCCCAACACGTGTACACTTGACGGACTGATCGATGGCTTTGGCCACCTTCTTCGCAAAAACATGCAGCCCTGCCAATTCCTGATCCTCCAGGTCAAAGATGTAATCTACTTCTCTCTTAGGTACCACCAACACATGCCCTTTTACTAAAGGCATGATGTCTAGAAATGCGATGAAATCGTCATCCTCGGCCACAATATGACCCGGAATCTCTCTATTTATGATTTTTGTAAAAATACTTGCCATGGGATAAAAATAAAAAATCCCGTATGGAATACCATCGGGATTGTGCTTTTTTAGTAGGTAATATCGAGTACTTCAAACTCCACTACACCAGCGGGAGCATTTATCTGGGCAATCTCACCAACTTTCTTGCCCAAGAGCCCTTTTCCAAAAGGAGATGCCAACGAAATCTTATTGGCTTTGAGATCGGCTTCTTCCTCCGATACCAAAGTATAAGCGACGGTCATGCCATTTTTAACATTTTTTATTTTCACCGTACAGAGAATCCCTACTTTGGACGTGTCCATTTTGGAATTGTCCAGTACCCGGGCATTGCCAATAACGCCTTCCAGCTTGGCTATCTTCAACTCAAGAAGTCCCTGAGCATCCTTGGCAGCGTCATACTCTGCATTCTCACTCAAGTCTCCCTTATCCCTTGCCTCAGCAATCTGCTTGGCAATATCCTGACGTCCTTTGGTCTTCAGTTCCTGAAGCTCATCCTTCAATTTTTTCAGTCCTTCTTCAGTATAATATTGTACTTGTCCCATAGTCTTTAAATTTCTCAAAGTGTGAAAAATAAAAGAACGGTCTCATTTCTGAAGACCGTTTCTTTTTCCCACTTGTATGTTGTGTATAGCGCAAATATAAGCATATATTGACGACAAAGCAATTTTACCCTTTGGATTTATAGGCCAAACTACTCTATTTCACCAAAAACGCTTCCGAAATCTTGCTTACCAATACCTCATTGATCTTTTTATAAGACTGGAATGTCCAACCTGCAATATGCGGAGAAAACAAAACATCATCCCTCACTGACAACTTCTCAAATGCCGTTTTTTGGACATCGTTCAGCGTGTGAAGCTTTTCATTTTCGAGTACATCCAGCAAGGCGCCTTTCAGAATGCCCTTTTCCAAGGCAGCATTCAAGGTTTCCATACTGATTACTTCTCCTCTCGCGGTATTGATCAGGTAAAATGGCTTGCTAAAACCGGCCAGCACTTCTTCCGTGAAAAAATTTCTCGTCTCTTCAGTGAGGGGGACATGGATGCTGAGGACATCTGCCTGTTGCTGCAATTGGTCAAAGGTAACCTGAGCGGCATATTCATCGCTGTATTTATCCAAATACTTGTCGTAAGCCACCACCTTGACCCCAAATCCGCTCAGCCTTCGCGCAAATGCTTTTCCCATATTACCATAACCAAAAATCCCTACGGTTTTTCCCTGAAGTTCTTCGCCTCTATTGCCTTCCCTGTCCCATACTCCTTGGCGCACTTCACTGTCCGCTTTCTTAAGGTTATTGAAGAGCATTAACAGCATCGCTACGGCATGTTCTCCTACGGCATCACGATTCCCCTCTGGCGCATGAAACAGCTTTATGCCCTGCTTCTGGATGAAATCCAAATCTATCTTGTCCAATCCCGCTCCTGCCCTTCCAATGAATTTCAGCTTTTTGGCCTTTTCCAACAATGGCTTGTCCATGGGGGTCTTGGATCGGATGATCAATCCTTCATAATCGGCTATGATCGCCTCTATTTCCTCTCGGGTGATCTTTGGGCTATAATTTACCTTGAACCCTTTCTCTTCCAGTAGCGGTATAATACTGGAATGCATCTCATCAATTATCAGTATATTCATCTAAGTTTTTATTAAAAACCCGGCCAGGCCAAGCTTCTATTGTTGTTTTTTACAAGTTTAGCAGCATCATGGCCACCAAAAAATAAACCGCCAAGCCCAAAAGGTCATTTGCGGTGGTAATAAAAGGACCGGAAGCCATGGCAGGATTTATTCCAAACTTATCCAGCACGATCGGGGTAACCGTCCCCATGAACGACGCCAAAAGCACCACGCTGAACAGGGCAAAGCCTACCACTATCCCAAACTTCACCTCATTGCCGTAGACAAACACCACCGTTCCAAACACTACCGCACCCAATACAATCCCATTCAGCATCGCCACTAGCAGCACTTTTGCAAATCGCTTTCCAATACTCTCCGCAAATACCGACTTTGCCGCAAGCGATTGCACCACAAGGGAAGAGGATTGGATGCCTACATTCCCCCCTGTCGCAGTGATCAGCGGAATGAAAGAAGCCAACTGGATGTATTTGCTCAGCCCATCATTAAATACCCCAATGATCCTGGCCCCCATCAGCCCTCCAAAAATACCGATCAGCAACCAAGGCAGTCTGGCCTTGGAAAGGCGAAACACGGAATCTGACTCCTCCACGTCATCGGAAATACCTGTCATGGCCTGCATGTCTTCTTCCGCCTGCTCCCGAATCACGTCCAAAACGTCATCCACCGTAATTCTTCCCACCAGTTTGTTTTTGGCATTGACCACCGGAAGTGCTTCCAAGTCATACTTACGCATGATCTCCGCTATTTCTTCTTCGTCCATGTACGTGGGCACGGATATGATATCCTCTTCGAAAATATCCTTGATTTTGGTATTGGCAGATCCAAGGATGATTTTCTTCAGCGCTACCCTTCCCAAAAGGCTCTCCTTGTTATCTACTACATAAATGGAATAAATTTTCTCAACATTCTCCGCCTGTCTCCGGATCTCATCTATGGTCTGCACTACGGTCCAGTTCAGGTTGGCCTTGATAAACTCCTTGGCCATCAACGCCCCCGCACTGCCTTCTTCATACCGCAAGAGCTCCATGATATGCCCCGCCTTCTCTTTTTCTTGCAAGTGGCTGATGACATCTTCCCGGTCTTTCACTACCAATTGGTGGAGAATATCCACCGCATCATCGGACTCCATGGAATCCAGCAGCAACGCCAGTTCTTCAGATTCCATTTCTTGAACCAACTTAAACTGAGATTCTTCATCCAGTTCGATAAGGACGTCAGCGGCAAACTCATGCTCTAGCACCCTTAGCACATAAAGCACCTCCTCCATCTCCAACTCATCCAGCAGTGAAGCGACATCGGCTTCATTAGTGCCTTCCAAGGATTCACGGATACCACTGATATTCTCTTCCTCAATACTTACTTTTAAGGATTCCAGATACTCTCGCGAGAGCTCAAATTCTCTTATTTTTTCCAAGACAATTCCAGTTTATTGGTTAGCGATATGAAAGCTGGGACATCTAACTGTTCTGCACGCTTATCCAGAATGGGATCATTTTTCATCTCCTCTGAAAGCCCCATGGACTTAAGGGCGTTTCGAAGCGTCTTTCTTCTGGTGCTAAAGCCTTGCTTGACCACCCTGAAAAACAACTTCTCATTACATTCCAGCGTTTGAACCGCATTTCTCTTGAGCCTGATCACTCCACTGTTTACTTTTGGAGGGGGATCAAAGACGGTAGGCGGAACCGTAAATAAATATTCTATGTCATAAAAGGCTTGCAAAAGCACGCTCAGGATACCATATTCCTTATTTCCGTGTGGAGAGGCTATGCGCTGAGCGACCTCCTTCTGGAGCATGCAAACCACTTCGGGTACTTTATTCCGTACCTCCAGAATTTTAAAAAATATCTGGGACGAAATATTATACGGGAAATTACCAGCTACGATATAGTCACCTTCAATAACCTTTCCAAAATCATATTTTAGAAAATCGGCATCGATAATATGCTCACTTAACTGCGGATATTTTTGGTGCAGATAGGCTATTGATTCTTTGTCGATGTCCACTAAAAACAGTTCCCAATCCCCCTGAAGCAAGAAGTCGGTCAACACCCCCATCCCAGGCCCTATTTCCAATACCTTCTTGACTCCCATGTGACCCGTCACTGACAAGGCAATCTTTTCAGCAATCCCAAGGTCCTTCAGGAAGTGTTGTCCGAGGTGCTTTTTCGCTCTGACCTTCTCCATCTTTATTTGTCTGATAAAATTATACTAAATTGCCAATCAAAATTAAGACAATATATGTTAACCGCCATAAGATTACTAGACTCTCCGGGAAATCTTCTCCATCAAAGCGGAGTGATATTTATATCCAGTGAGCATGACCTGGAACAGGTACCCGTAGATAGTACCAAGACTGCCTTTGTTAAATCACAGCTATGGGAAAAGAATAAGTCACAAGTACACTTTTCAAGCGAAAATAGCCAATTGGTGTTTGTCAAGGCCAAGGATCACGACAGTTCCAGCTACCAACTGGAACAAGCCAGAAAAGCCGGAGCTGCCAGTTGGAAAATTTTAAAGGAGACAGAAAAACCACGTGTTTTCTATTTCGGCAAATCAGAGAAATTATTATTGGCTTTTTTGGAAGGGGTGGTACTTGCCTCTTACAAATTTTCAAAATACAAATCTTCCAAAGGACAAGCCCCCACTTCTCTTGAAGTCTGTGCAGACATCACCGATGAAAGCAGTTTAGAAGAATTGGTAACCGTCTGCCTGGCCACTTTTGTGGCAAGGGATCTGGTCAATGAGCCCGTGATATACCTCAACGCCGAGCAGCTCGGTAACGAAATCGAAAAATTAGGAAAAAGCTATGGGTTCAGCACCGAAATACTGGACGAAAGCAAAATCAGTTCGCTCAAAATGGAAGGGCTCCTCGCGGTCAATGCAGGAAGTGAACTTCCTCCTACATTCTCGGTGATGCATTACAAACCTTCTGCTGGCAAGAAATTCAAGAAGCCTGTCGTGCTGGTTGGAAAGGGCGTCGTTTATGACACTGGCGGCCTTAGCCTAAAACCCACGCCAAACTCCATGGATTTCATGAAGGCAGACATGGCCGGTGCAGCAGCAGTTATCGGCACCTTATGCGCAGTTGCCAAACTAGGGTTACCGGTAGAAGTCATCGGCTTGGTACCCGCGACTGATAATCGCCCGGGCTATAATGCCATCACTCCTGGAGACATCATCACCTACCCTAATGGCAAGAGCGTAGAAATCCTCAATACGGATGCAGAAGGCCGATTGATCCTTGCAGATGCCCTGATTTATGCCTCAAAGTACGACCCTAAATTGGTCATTGACCTGGCCACCCTTACCGGTGCAGCCGCTGCTGCCCTGGGCAAAGAGGGCGCCGTCATGATGGGAAATGCCTATGATGAGGAGAAAGGGTTCCTTAAAATTGCCGGCAAGGAAGTATGTGAACGATTGGTAGAGTTTCCCCTTTGGGAAGAATATGGAGACCAGCTTAAATCGTCCGTGGCAGACATCGCCAACATTGGAGGGCCTACTGCCGGAGCCATTACTGCTGGAAAGTTTTTGGAACACTTCACGGATTATAACTGGATCCATATCGATATTGCAGGACCATCGTTTATCAAAACAGGAGAAAGCTACAAACCTACTGGAGGCACAGGTTTTGGGGTCAGGCTGGTCACTCAGTTTTTAAAAAACATTTCAAATTAAGCTAGTAAAGGAATACCCACCTCCAAACAAGCCTTGGGGATTAGGGTAATGAAAAAGATAAATATACCGACGAAATGAATCCAAAAAAGAATAAACCGGTAATCGGCATCACCATTGGTGACATCAACGGCGTCAGTGCAGAGGTGACCATGAAAGCACTCATGGACAACCGCATCCTGAAACTGGTCACCCCTGTGATCTACGCCCACGGCAAAGCATTGACCTTTTACAGAAAGCACCTGAAATTGGAAGATTTTAATTTCATGCAGATCCGAAACATTGGGGAGATCCATCACAAAAAGGTAAATGTCATCAACGTGACAGAGGAATGTCCTGAAGTCATGCCCGGAACAGAGACTTCCGAAGCGGGAAAAATGGCCTTGGCAGCACTGGACCATGCCATCTCGGACATCAAAGACCACAACATAGACGCGCTGGTAACAGCACCGCTAAACAAAAACAACATCAACTCAGATTCGTTGAAGTTTGTGGGGCACACAGAATACCTTACAGAGGCTTTTGAAGCCAAGGCAAGCATGATGTTTATGGTCTCTGAGGACATGCGCGTAGGATTGGTTTCCGGCCACGTCCCACTGAGCCAGGTAATCAAAAATGTCACCGGCAATAAAATCAAGCTAAAGCTGAAAATCATGCTCGCATCCCTGCGGGAAGACTTTGGCATCGAAAAACCACGGATCGCCGTATTGGGACTGAACCCGCATGCAGGTGAAGACGGACTCTTGGGCAAAGAAGAAATAGAAATCATCCAGCCTGCCATCCGGGAATTCAAGGACAAAGGGCATTTGATTTTTGGCCCTTACCCATCGGATGGATTCTTCGGCATGATGCATCAGAAAAAATTTGACGGTGTCTTGGCCATGTACCATGACCAAGGGCTGGTTCCTTTCAAGACCTTGGCATTTGACAATGGGGTCAACTTCACGGCCGGCCTACCGATCGTGAGGACTTCACCGGACCACGGCACCGCCTACAATATTGCCGGCAAAAACCTTGCAGATGAAGGCTCGATGCGTGCTGCCATCTTTACGGCCTACGATATCCTTTCCAAAAAACAGCCTTGGGAAGACGATGAATAAAAATAAATCGTAGCCATATTTTATATTTAAAAAATAGTTCGCTAAATTTGCGGTCTTAAACAAGCGGGAGGAATGATTAAATTCTGGAGAGCTTTTGACATTGACATCATCAAACTCAACGAGGGAACACATGAGTTTTCCTTCACGGTGAATGATGAGTTCTTTGAGCAAATCAAGGACAATGATCTGATAAAAAAAGGAAACCTGGAGGCTAAAGTCCTTTTAAAAAAGGAAGTCAACCTCTTAGAGGCAACATTCATAATAGATGGCACGGTGGAGCTTACGTGTGACAGAAGCTTGGAGAAATTTGACCAAGCCTTGCACACATCCGAAAAGATCATCTATAAATACGGGCCGGAAGAACAGGAGATCAATGAAGAAATCTTCATGATCACCAGGGACACCCCCAAGATCAATGTTGCCCAATTGATTTATGAGTTTATAGTACTTGCATTGCCCATCAAGAAAATTCATCCGGATTATCGGGATGAAGAAGAAATGGAAGGCGAAGGCAGGTTGGTATATTGGTCAGACGAGCAAGATGAGGGAGCCGAGGAAAACGATGCTTCTGAGCTTGATCCGAACGATCAGATAGATCCCAGATGGGAAGCATTAAAGAATATTAAGAAAAAAGATTAATCTAAAAACTGTATAGAGATGGCACATCCTAAACGCAAAATTTCAAAAACCAGAAGGGACAAGAGAAGAACGCATTACAAGCTTACCGCTCCAGGCTTAGCGCAATGTCCTACTACAGGTGAATACCACTTACCTCACAGAGCTTACTGGCTTGACGGTAAACTTTATTACAAAGGTCAAGTGATCATTGAAAAAGAGGTTCTTGCCTAAGCAGGAAGATTTGAACTACGAATCTGATGTCACTTAGATAAGTGAAAGCTATAATTAAATCCATTTGGACTATCCCCAAATGGATTTTTTTATGTCAAAAAACCTAACGCCTCTATCATATCACCCTTTGCCCACTTCTAAAAAGCACCAAAAAATAGCGGCAACCGCATCGAAACATGCGGCACTGAGTTTTAATAGACCATAAAAAGGATTCTACTTCCAAAATTACTTGGTGGTAAGGCACATTTTAAATAATTTTGAAAGCCAAAAATATTTTGTTTTTATTTTAACCATATAAAATAAGACAAACTAGCATAATGTAAGGCGCAGATGTTGACTTCCCTCCGATGTACCAATAGCATTTGCCCAAAACAACAAATAAATGGAAAAAACTAGAGCTGTCATAACCGGCGTCAATGGATGGGTTCCGGATTACGTATTGACCAATAAGGAACTCGAGTCAATGGTGGAAACCAGCGATGAATGGATTACCTCTCGCACCGGTATCAAAGAAAGACGAATACTAAAAGGTGAAGACAAAGCTACCTCTGACATAGGCGCAAATGCCATCAAGGGACTTCTTGAAAAGACCAATACCAATCCGGAAGACATTGACCTTATCATCTGTGCCACCGTCACTCCGGACATGCCGTTTCCTTCTTGTGCCAATATGATCTCCCATAAGGTAGGGGCTAAAAATAGCTACAGCTTTGACATTTCTGCTGCTTGCTCAGGCTTCATCTATGCACTGACCATCGGCAGCCAGTTCATCGAAACCGGCATGCACAAAAAGGTCATCGTGGTGGGCGCGGACAAAATGTCTTCGATCGTCAATTACGAGGACCGAACCACCTGCATCATCTTCGGAGATGGTGGCGGAGCGGTTTTATTGGAACCCACCACAGAAGAGGTTGGCGTCATGGACTCCCTTCACCATTCTGACGGATCCGGCTCCCCTTACCTGCACATCAAGGCAGGAGGAAGCTTGAAGCCCGCTTCAGAAGACACGGTGAAGGCAAAAGAGCACTACGCTTACCAAGAGGGTTCTACCGTATTTAAATTTGCCGTAACCAATATGGCAGAGGTAAGTGCCCAGATCATGGCCAAAAACAACCTCAAAGGAGACGACATTGCTTGGCTGGTACCGCACCAAGCCAACAAACGTATCATTGACGCCACTGCAAACCGCATGAACGTGGGGCCAGAAAAGGTGATGATCAATATCGAAAAATACGGCAACACCACCGCGGGCACCATCCCACTGTGCCTATGGGATTACGAATCAAAACTCAAAAAAGGAGACAATATTATCCTTGCCGCTTTTGGAGGAGGATTTACTTGGGGCTCCGTTTATCTCAAATGGGGATACGACCCAAAATAAATTAATTTAACTAACAAAATTCATATGGCAAGTACTGCAGATTTCAAAAATGGTTTATGCATGGAGATGAACAATGACATTTGGAGCATTGTAGAATTCCAGCATGTCAAACCCGGAAAAGGTGCTGCTTTTGTCAGAACCAAACTTAAAAGTCTAACCACCGGCAAGGTGCTGGATAAGACCTTCAACGCTGGTGAGAAGATCACTACTGCCAGGGTAGAAAGAAGGCCACACCAGTTTTTGTATGCAGACGACCTGGGGTATCACTTCATGGATACCACTACCTTCGAACAGATCCCTATTGAGGAAAAACTCATCGAAAGGGCTGACCTGATGAAGGAAGGTCAAGTGGTGGACATCCTAATTCATGACGAAACAGACACGCCACTGGGAGTCGAGTTGCCGCCTTTTGTGGAGCTACTGATCACTTACACAGAACCCGGCATCAAGGGAGACACCGCCACTAATGCATTGAAACCGGCAACCTTGGAAACCGGTGCCACTGTAATGGTTCCCTTATTTGTGGACCAAGACATCGTGATCAAAGTAGATACACGTGACGGATCCTATTCCGAAAGAGTAAAATAATTTCAAAAGCTATGTGATTTGGTTAAATTACATAGCTTTACGTTTTTATAAACCCATAAATTGCTCCATTAAAACAAGGCAATTGCTAAAACATAATTTTATGAAAGCCAAAGAAATCCAAGAACTAATAGATTTTATTTCCAACTCGGGTCTTGCCGAGGTAAAGATCGAAACGGACGAATTCAAACTGTCCATCAAGAAAAACGCAGAAACCCAAGTTGTAAAAGCAGCTGAAACGGCTCCTTCTCCAGCACCTAGCCCTGCGCCAGCCCCTGCCTCGGCACCGGCTCCTGCCGCATCACCTGCACCTGAAAAAGAAGCCCCAGCTGCGGATGCTTCCAATTATGTCGAAATCAAATCGCCGATGATCGGCACCTTCTATACTACGCCAAACCCTGATGCTGACAACTTCGTGAGCGTAGGAGACAGCGTAAAACCCGGACAGACCGTCTGCATCATAGAAGCCATGAAGCTTTTCAATGAAATCGAATCTGAGGTTTCAGGAAAAATCGTTAAAGTCCTTGTCGAAAATGCTACTCCGGTAGAATATGACCAACCGCTATTCTTGGTTGACCCAGCAGGATAAATTTATTTTTCCACCAATTTGAAAGAACCGTGTTTAATAAAATACTAATTGCCAACAGAGGAGAAATTGCACTGAGGATTATCCGTACCTGTAAAGAGATGGGCATCAAAACAGTAGCCGTTTACTCCACAGCAGATAAAGACAGCCTTCATGTGAGATTTGCAGACGAAGCCGTTTGCATTGGTGCAGCTCCCAGTCGAGAGTCCTACCTGAACATCCCTAGGGTCATCGCAGCAGCCGAAATCACCAACGCTGATGCCATTCACCCCGGATATGGCTTTCTTTCGGAGAACGCTGAGTTTTCTAAGATCTGTGAAGAATACAACATTAAATTCATTGGTGCCAGTTCTGAAATGATCGATAAAATGGGGGACAAAGCCACTGCCAAAGCTACGATGAAAGCTGCTGGCGTGCCTACCATCCCGGGATCTGAAGGACTGCTCGACTCCATTGAGCAGGGCATTAAAATTGCCAATGAAATGGGGTACCCCGTCATTCTAAAAGCTACTGCTGGCGGTGGTGGCCGTGGCATGAGGATCGTCCGTGAAGAAAAGGAATTTAAAAAAGCCTGGGATGATGCTCGCCAAGAATCCGGTGCAGCCTTCGGCAATGACGGCCTGTATCTCGAAAAATTCGTGGAAGAACCACGCCATATCGAAATCCAAGTAGTCGGTGACAACACTGGAAAAGCATGCCACCTCTCCGAAAGGGACTGCTCCATCCAAAGAAGGCACCAAAAACTGGTGGAAGAAACACCTTCTCCATTCATCACGGACGAACTGCGGGATGCCATGGGGAAAGCAGCCATCAAAGGCGCCGAGGCCATTGGGTACGAAGGAGCAGGAACCATCGAATTCCTAGTGGACAAGCATCGTAATTTCTACTTTATGGAAATGAATACCCGTATCCAAGTAGAACACCCCATCACGGAAGAGGTGACCGATTACGATCTGATAAAAGAACAAATAAAAGTAGCAGCAGGCATCCCTATCTCAGGACAGAACTACTACCCTAAATTATATGCCATGGAATGTAGGATCAATGCCGAAGACCCGGCAAATGGATTCCGTCCAAGCCCTGGTAAAATCAACAACCTTCACCTCCCTGGAGGACGTGGGGTACGGGTAGATAGCCACGTATATGCCGGATATATCATCCCGCCAAACTATGACTCGATGATTGCGAAGCTTATCGTAAGCGGTCAATCCAGGGAAGAAGTTATCGTGAGGATGAAGCGTGCGCTAGAGGAATTTGTGATTGATGGTATCAAGACCACCATTCCGTTTCACATTGCCCTCTTGGAGGACGAACAATTCAAGGCCGGAAACTTTACTACCAAGTTCTTAGAGACATTTGACTTTTCGGTCATCAAAGGATAAAGAAGTTTTTACCGGACTATATTATACAACGGCTGTTGCCTTAGGGACTTACCTTTTGGCAACAGCCGTTTTATTTTTCCTATAATGAATTTGAAGAAAAGATATACTTCGGATCAAGCAATATTTCTGGGGCGATATATTTCTTCATTAATCAGAACAATGATTCGCCAGGAAGGCTCCAAGGCACATTGCAACTAAAAATTCCTTCCAAGGCAACAGCATCCACTAGGTGCCTTTGAGGAGTTGTGGCCTTTTTATTATGATTTTACCAAAATGCAAAACGGCCGTCCCCAGCTTTTTCGCTTGATCCTATATTTCACGCTTACTCTTCACATTCCACTTCCATTTTCGCTCCCACATTGATCGAATAATAGGGATACCGCTTAAGCACCACCTCATAGTATTCCCAATCATCACCTGTAGCAATTTCTGCTACTCCATTATGGGTCTCAAAGGTAGATGGATCATATCCTCCACTGGGCTCACTGTCATATCCTTGAACATGCACATTTTCCGTATCCGACCCAAAATACCACGTAGGCTCATCTATTCTGATAAGTAATTTAACATATTCTCCAGCTGCAGCTCCATCAGGTATTTCTTCTGGCTTTAACTCTTTGAATTTAACAGCACCAATATGCTCATGTTCATCCCCTTCCGTTTCTAACTCCAAGTACAACCAAAGGATGTCCCCCTCACCGGCCTTAGCTGCATCGAAGGACGGCAATTCTATAAATTTAATATGATGGTTTTCATGATCCAGGCCCATCGCCCACGCATTTTTATCTATGAAACACCTGGCCTCCTCTGGGATTTCCTCCTCAGCCTCTTGCTCTGGGGTTTCAGGCTCCTCATCTTCACTCTCACAAGCCATCCATACACTTGCAAGAAGTCCTACAAACAACAGCCTCGTAATCATAGGTATAAAAGTTTTTTTCATAATAATTTTGGTTTAGTAACAAATCGTTTTATCTATATGAAACACATATTAATAACTCTAAATTACATTTATTATTATTTAAATTACAAAAAATTGGTAAAAACAATGGTTTCAATAGTCCTATTTACCATCTGATTACTATAGAAAAGTGCAGCCATGGTGCTATGCAATCGCTACGTTTAGCCCGTTCACTAAAAAAACAGCACCTCCAAAACCCCTCCATACGGTGCCATAAGTGTAGGTCAGAGTGTAAAATATAAATTGATCTCAAAAGTTATGGCCGCATTTATTTTTAATTCTCTTCCACTTTTGCCATATCTCTTTTATATTCCAATATCTTAAAGAAAGGTTTTCACCATAAATCGTACTGGCCTATGCAAACTATACTTGGATCAGGAGGAGTTATCGCAAATGAATTGGCCAGGGAACTGAGAACTTACACCACTGGCATTAGGCTTGTCAGCCGAAACCCTCAAAAAATCAACCAAGATGATGAGACCATCTCGGCAGACCTCACCCAAGCTGATCAGGTCAAGAAAGCCGTAAAGGGCAGCAGTATTGTCTACCTGACGGTAGGGCTTAAATACAAGGCACGCATTTGGGAGTCTGCCTGGCCAAAAATAATGCGCAATGTCATTGAAGCCTGTACGCAACACCAATCAAAACTTGTCTTTTTTGACAATATATACATGTACGACCCCAACTATATTGGTCATATGTCAGAGGATACGCCTATCCGGCCTGTCAGCAGAAAAGGTGCGGTCAGGGCAAAAATTGCGGATATGGTTTTGGAAAGTACTAGCAAAGGGAATCTGGAAGCCATCATTGCAAGATCTGCAGATTTCTACGGTCCACATATCACATTAAACAGCATCCTAACAGAGCTGGCATTTAAACCGCTTGCAAAAGGGGGAACCGCTAAATGGCTCGGCGATGCCCACCAACCACATGCCTTCACCTTTACACCAGATGCAGGGAAAGCCCTTGCCCTACTCGGGAATACTGAAGATGCCTATAACCAGGTATGGCACCTCCCCACCGCTTCCAATCCTCCCACAGGAAAAGAATGGATCTATCTGATCGCAAAGGAAATGAGCAAATCTCCGAAGTACCAGGTATTGGCTCCTTGGTTTTTTTCTGTTTCCGGACTGTTTGTTCCTTTCATGCGAGAGCTGAAAGAAATGCTCTATCAATACGAAAGGCCCTATGTCTTTGACAGCACCAAATTCCAAGAAAATTTCTTCTTTAAACCGACCAAATACCGGGATGGGATTAAAAACATCATTCATGAGGAATTCCCAAGCTTGGAAAAGAAAATGGATGATATACGCTATTGATCCATCAAGCATATCATCCTGTAACGGCCTACATGATTTTTGTAAGCTATAAAATAGCTACTTCCCCTCAATGTCAGCCACCAACTCCTCGTACCACGCGACTCCGTACTTCCGGATCAGTGCATCTTTCACGAATTTATAAATAGGCACGTTCAGTTCTTTACCCAAACCACATGCGGGGCTGCAAATATCCCATCGGTCATAATTCAGGGCATCATATTCGTCGTACTTGGTCACGCGTACTGGATATAGGTGACAGCTTAGCGGTTTTTTATAATCTATTTCCCCTTGGATATGCGCCTCTTCAATGCCACATTTCAAGGTTCCATTTTCATCTCTCAAGGCATATGCACATTCTCGGTTGTTGATCGTAGGAGTGCCTTTTTCACCTTCTTGGTCGATCACCCAAGTACCTTGCTCTTCTATAGCCTTAATGCCTTGCGGGGTAAGGTATTTTTTAATCTTAGGATAGAGTTCTTCCAAAACCTTGGTCTCATCATCCTCCAAAGGAGCCCCAGCATCTCCTTCCACACAGCAAGCCCCCTTACATTTCTCCAAGTTGCAAACGAAGAAATGTTCCTTGAGGTCATCACTGAGCACTGCATTGCCTACTAGTATCATAAATTGTCTCTTTTCATGTACAAAGGTAAAAAAAGTATGATGCTTATCCCTCTCCTCAGACCAAAGCATTGCGAGAGGGCACAACATTTCTTTATAATCATGAAAAATCAATGGAAATTAACTTATTTTGCAAGGTGCAAGTCGACTTGTCGCTCCAACCTTCTTGGTTGGTGAGGAAAGTCCGGGCAACACAGAGCGCCATACTTCCTAACGGGAAGGGGTTCAGCTGGAGACGGCTGAATTACAGCCAGTGCCACAGAAAACAAACCGCCTCGATCCTTTGGGATGGGGTAAGGGTGAAAAGGTGGAGTAAGTGCCCACCGGGCAGCGGGCGACCGTTGTCGCATGGCAAACCTTATGGGTTGAAAGATCAAATAGGCTCCGGTCCAAGGGCTGCTCGTCCAATTTCCGTTTCGGCGGAGAAACCGGAGTGGGTAGATCGATAGATCCTGATCGTGAGGTCAGGGGCAGATAAATGACAAGTACCCGCCACGGCGGGGACAGAACCCGGCTTATAGGCTTGCACATTTATTATTTAACCATAATAACTACTTATGCCAAAAATCCTGATTATCGATGATGAAAAAGTCATCAGGTCTACGCTCAAAGAAATTTTAGAATATGAAGATTATGAAATCCATGAAGCACAGGATGGTGTAGAAGGTCTTAAGAAGATAGAAAGCCAGGATTTCGACTTGGTGCTTTGTGATATCAAAATGCCTAAAATGGATGGATTGGAGGTATTGGACAAAGTCTATCAATCGGATAAACAGCCGCAATTCATCATGATATCCGCACATGGCTCGATTGAATCGGCGGTGGAAGCAACCAAAAAAGGTGCCTTTGACTTTATCCCCAAACCTCCAGACCTCAACAGGCTACTGCTCACGGTCAGAAATGCCCTGGAGAAAAAGGACTTGGTGACCGAAACCAAAGTCCTTAAGAAAAAACTGTCCAAAAAACTGGACATGGTGGGCGAATCTGCTGCTATTCTGCAAGTCAAAGAGACCATCGAGAAAGTAGCCCCAACCGATGCCCGCGTACTGATTACAGGCCCTAATGGCACAGGAAAAGAGCTCGTCGCCCATTGGCTTCATCAAAAAAGCGGCCGGAACAAATCCCCATTTATTGCGGTAAACTGCGCGGCCATTCCTGCTGAGCTCATTGAAAGTGAACTTTTTGGCCACGAAAAAGGTGCCTTTACCTCGGCCAACAAACAGCGCCAAGGGAAATTTGAACAGGCAAATGGAGGCACGATCTTCTTGGATGAAATAGGAGACATGAGCCTTTCTGCCCAGGCCAAAGTACTCCGAGCACTTCAAGAGCACAAGATTTCCAGGGTCGGTGGTGACAAAGACATCAAGATCGATGTACGCGTTTTAGCGGCGACCAATAAAGACTTAAAAAAAGAAATTGAAGAGAACAATTTCCGGGAAGACCTCTACCATCGCCTCAGCGTCATCCTTATTCAAGTACCGGCGCTAAAGGACCGAAAAGAGGACATCCCACTTTTGGTGGACCGCTTTTTAGAGGACATTGCGAAAGAATATGGCACTACCAAAAAAGACATTGACGATAAGGCCATTGCAAAATTGCAGGAATACCCGTGGACTGGAAATATCCGGGAGCTTAGAAACGTGGTAGAAAGGCTGATTATACTGGGAGGAAAAACAATTTCACTTGAAGACATAAAAAAATACGCTGATTTTTGATCAGCGTATTTTTTTATCCTTTTACTTCTTGGTTATCCACTGCTTTGGCGTAAGCAGGGCAAGGTTTGCTCGACGCACATGCTCCCAAGGCCAATAGCCCCGAGGCAAGAATAATAGCTGCTAGTCTTCTCATACTAAAATCATTTTTTATCCAAATCAAATATGTCTATTATTAAAACGATTACAAAATTAATTCACCATTAAATTGCATCCTCTGATTTCACTATTATCGAATCTTCCAAGCACTTCCAACATTCCTTCATCATCAAACCGACCCAAATCCTGTGTCTCAATAAAGGCACATGAATGGAAATTGGCCAAGTCAATTATGTTAATACCCCCTTGTTTCCTAGGGCTCCAAGACAAGGGATCATTGACATCCCGCAGCATTACCCGCATGCTCGCAGGCAGTTGATATTTACCATTTCCCTGCGAATATGCCTGTGACATCAGCTCTGTCATGCCGTACTCGGAATGGATCCTAAGCTGTTTGAATGCTTTGGAGAGATTTTCATGAACCGCTTCTCGAATCATCTCCTTTCTTCTCCCTTTCATTCCTCCCGTCTCCATCACGATTAAATGGTCCATTTCTGGAAAATCTTCCCCAAACTGCTCGGCCAAATCCAACAAAGCAAACGTTACGCCCAGCAACAACACCCTTTTCCCGTCCTTCAATTGCTTCAGGTGATAAAGCCGATCGATCAGCACATCGTAATTGTACAAATAGAATCCCGATTGGTCGGAGCCTGATTGCTTGATAAAATGATCAGCCATCGCTACCAGGGAACTCCCCTTTCGCTCCAAATAAGCCGGTAACAAGGCCAGCACATGAAACTCCTCCAGTGAACCGTACACTTCCTCAAACAGCTTTTGGGAATGCTTCAGGTAAAACTCCTCAGACCAGATAAAATGCCTGCTGGTAATCTGCCCAGTGGTCCCACTACTGGAATAAAACGATTCAAACCCTTCCTCAGGCCCACTCACCACCTTATGTGATTTAAAAAAACGGATCGGCAAGAAAGGGATCTCACCTACAGCTTTCACTTCAACTGGATTGACCCCCCGAGCATCCAAATAGGCCTTGTAGGTCGTATTTTCTTTGGCCTGATAGCGAAACAGCTCCATGGCCAACGAATCAAAATCACTCGGATTCATGCCCTGTACTTGCTCAGAAAAACTTTTGAAATAATTCATCGTTTTATTATCTATAATGGACAAATTTAAGCAAATTTAAGATTGACTCTACATCAATAACTATTACTGGCCATATGAAAGCAAAAAGCTATGCATATATCTTGGTTTTAATTTTTTCCGCAGGTGCCTGCGTATCTCCCCCTGACAACTTCCCTACTGTCCCGGAGATCAGTTATGAAGGACTGTCATACTTGGAAGTAGATGGTGCTTCAGATTCCTTAAAGGTAGCTATAAATTTCCGGGATGCGGAAGGTGATCTTGGGCTTGACCCAAGGGAAGACAACCCTCCCTACAACCCCCTCTTTTTCCTCACTGACGAAAATGGAGACTATATCACGTATTCCAACCGCCCCGAAGATGCTCCCTCCTATAACCCTAGAGACTGGGCGGTGGAACCTACCATCAATAACGAGACCATCGAGGACACCCTCTGGGTGGAACATAACCCGGACTATTACAATATTTTTGTCCGGTTTTTCATCAAGCGAAACGGCACTTTTAATGAATTCAAATGGACTGACGCACCCTATTACACCACCTTCGACGGGCGTTTCCCTTTGATCCTTAACGACAACAACCAAAGAGCAGTAGAAGGCACTATTGAATACGCCATGCTGTCTTCTGGATGGCGGTCCATTTTCAGAAATGATACTGTCCGACTGGACCTTCAGATTCAAGACCGGGCCCTTAATAAAAGTAACGTTATTTCCACGCCTGAATTCACCCTCAACCAAATTCAGCAGCAATAAAAAACGGCTTGGACCAAAGGTTTGGTCCAAGCCGTTTTTTCCCCTTTTCCTTATAGGGTTACCACATTGGATAGCTTATGGGGTCCACTTCGTGCATGATTAGATAAGCTTTTTCGATCACATCATCCACGCTCGGTTTGGAGAAATAATCCCCATCTGATGAATAAGCAGGACGGTGAGGCTGAGCAGACAGCGTCACTGGCTCAGAATCCAGCTGGTAATAAGCTTTTTGTTTTTCCAACACCTGCTGCATCATATAGGCGGAAGCTCCTCCTGGAACATCCTCATCTGCAAAAATAACTCGGCTGGTCTTTTTAATGGATTCCAAAATGACATGATCCACATCAAAAGGCAACAGTGTTTGGACATCAATGACCTCCACTGAAACCCCGTATTCCACTAATTGCTCGGCAGCATCCAATACAATGCGGCACATCGCCCCGTAAGTCACCACGGTAATATCCGTCCCTTCACGAAGCACTTCAGGTCTTCCCAGCGGCACCGTAAACTCACCTACGTTGGTAGGCATCAGTTCTTTTTGGCGATAAGCATTGAGGCACTCAATCATCAGTGCCGGCTCATCACTTCTTAACAAAGTATTATACATTCCAGCGGCCTGCGTCATGTTTCGGGGCACACACACCAACAGCCCTCTCAAACTGCCCAAAATGGCACTCATAGGCGAGCCAGAATGCCAAACTCCCTCAAGTCGATGCCCTCTGGTTCTGACAATCATTGGGGCTTTCTGACCACCCTTCGTCCGATAGTGCAAACAGGCCAAATCATCCGTCAAGGTCATCAGTGCATAATAGATATAATCCAAATACTGAATCTCAGCAATAGGGCGTAATCCACGCAAAGCAGTCCCGATTCCCTGACCAATAATCGTCATTTCACGGATTCCCGTATCGGTTACCCGAAGCTCCCCGTGCTTTTCTTGGAGTCCCGCAAAAGCCTGGTTAACATCTCCTATCTTCCCCACATCTTCCCCAAAAGCAAACACCCGGGGATCATTGCTGAGCATTTGATCAAAGCATGCTTGCAAGACCTCTCTGCCATCCACCGTTGGAGATTGCTCGGTGTAAACCGGGGCAATGACTTGAACATGCTGACTCCCTTCTTCGGACTCGCTGTACAAATGACTATTGTAGCGATCATAATTACGCTTTTTCTGCTCTTCATACCATGCTTTCAGGGGACCTCTTGCCTCCTCCGCATCAAATCGCATCAATAACAATGTCTTGCGGACGGCACCAAACACATCTTTACGAATGGGATTCAAGGTTTTGGCAAGGTCATCGGCCAGCTGATTGAGGGCATTTTGCTGCTTGCTTTGGCCAGCGGCCTCCTTAATCAGGCCTACGACGGTCTTAAGGTCTGATTTTATATCTTCGGTAAAAGACTTCCAAGCTTTATCCTTCTGCTCGCGCACAAAACGCACCGCCTCTTTATCGATCTCGTCAAGTTCTTCCTCGGTGGCAAGACCATTTTCCAAAATGTAGGACCGGAACATCATATTACAGTCATGATCTGCTTCCCACTGCAACCGCTCCTTGGATTTGTAGCGTTCATGGGATCCAGAGGTAGAATGCCCTTGTGGCTGGGTCATTTCGATCACATGAACCAGTGAAGGAACAGATGCTTCCCTGGCCAATGTTTCGGCCTTCCTATAAGCTGCATGAAGGGATTCATAATCCCAACCTTTGGCAACAATAATTTCTACTCCGGGTTTCTCTTCCGTTCTTTGGTATCCTGCCAAGGCTTCTGAAATACTGCCTTTGGTCGTCTGAAATTCGTTGGGTACAGAAATCCCATAATCATCGTCCCATACCGAAAGAACCAATGGTATCTGTAAGACCCCTGCCGCATTGATCGTCTCCAAGAACATCCCTTCTGCACAAGAAGCATTACCGATGGTCCCCCAGGCAATTTCCTTTCCCAGTCCTTTAAATTGCTCAAGCCTCTGAAGGGCTTCATTCTCTTTAAATAATTTCGAGGCATACCCCAAACCGATCAACCTGGGAACCTGGCCGGCAGTAGGTGAAATATCACCACCTGAGTTTTTGGTATTTCTAATATCTTTCCATGTGCCATCTTCATTTAACGAACGAGTGGCAAAATGTCCATTCATCAACCGTCCACCAGAAGCTGGCTCTTCCTCAACGACGGTATGTGCGTACAGCTGGGCAAAATATTCCTGCAACTTCAGCTCCTCGATTGCCAGCATAAACGTCTGGTCTCGATAATAACCGGACCGCCAATCTCCCTTCTTGAAGTAGCGCGCCATGACCACTTGCGCCAGCTCCTTGCCGTCACCGAAGATTCCAAATTTAGCCTTGCCCATAAAGACTTCCTTCCTCCCCATCAGGGAAGCTTGGCGACTTTGCTGAACAATCTTGTAATCAAATAAAATTTGATCCTTTTCTAAATCTAGCTTAACCTTATGTGTTGGTAACGTTTCCAATTCTATCATATTTATAAATTAACAGGTATTTTGGGTTTTTCAAGGTACTTCAAAAATACTGATTTTTAAGTTCTATACAAATAGAACCATCAAGTATTACCATTCAATCTCCATAATAAATTTCAAAAACAATTAATCACAACGATATTAATAAAATAATATTCTGACAATAACGAAATCACGATAAAATTACAATATTTTAAAATTTTACTTAATAGAATTAAAGCAACGTCAATTTTTAAAAAATTGAGCACCAAATAAAAAATATCTAAAAAGAATTGTTTTAAAACTTTATGTAATTGTGAAATAGTTAATAAAATTTTATTCTACAAACCATTATTTTTCTTACCTGTACCAAAATAATCAGTAAGTATCTAACAACCAATCACGTTACAGTTAGTATATTTGCAAGGTAAGTAGTACATCCAACCAATATTTGTTATGATCATAGGGATACCCAAAGAGATTAAAAACAACGAAAACAGAGTTGCCTTAACACCTGCTGGCGCTCAAGAACTGGTCAAAAGAGGCCATACCGTATATGTCCAACACACGGCTGGCGAAGGCAGCGGCTTCCCTGACCATCTCTACGAAGAAGCTGGAGCCAAAATCCTGCCCACTATCGAGGAAACTTACCGCATCGCTGAGATGATCATGAAGGTGAAAGAACCCATCGAACCAGAATATGATTTGGTACGAGAAGACCAGCTTTTGTTCACCTATTTCCACTTTGCTTCGCACGAACCACTGACCAATGCCATGATCAAAAGCAAGTCGGTTTGCTTGGCGTATGAAACCGTGGAAAAAGCAGGAGGAGGCCTTCCTTTACTTGTCCCTATGTCAGAAGTAGCTGGTAGAATGGCTACCCAAAAAGGTGCAAATTACCTAGAAAAACCATTGGGAGGAAAAGGAATCCTGATGGGCGGAGTACCCGGTACGTTACCCGCCAAAGTCCTGATTTTAGGCGGAGGGGTAGTAGGAACTCAAGCCGCTTGGATGGCCGCCGGGATGAAAGCCGACGTCACCATTCTGGATGTTTCCCTTCCTCGAATGAGATACCTTTCTGACGTCATGCCTGCCAATGTAAAAACCAGAATGTCCAATGAATACAACATCCGGGAATTGATTAAAACAGCCGACCTGATCATCGGGGCCGTCCTGATCCCAGGAGCCAAGGCGCCGCACCTTATCACCAGGGACATGCTGAAGGAAATGCAGCCTGGAACAGTATTGGTCGATGTTGCGGTGGATCAGGGTGGATGTATCGAAACCTGCAAACCTACCACACACCAAGACCCTACTTTCACCATCGACGGCGTACTACATTATTGCGTGGCCAATATGCCTGGAGCCGTTCCTTACACATCGACGATCGCCCTGACTAACGCCACCCTTCCGTATGCCATCCAATTGGCCGACAAGGGCTGGAAAAAAGCCTCAAAAGAAAACAAAGAGCTGGCTTTAGGACTAAACGTAGTAAAAGGCGATGTGGTTTACAAGGCTGTGGCCGAAGCATTCGACCTCCCTTTTATCGCTGTAGAAAAACACTTGGTTGACTAAAAAAACAATCCCTTCAGAAGGATATTTCCCAAATATATAAAAAGACTGCCTCTGCGAGGCAGTCTTTTTTTTGCTTCAACACGCACAGCTTATTTCAAAAGAGATTCGACTCACTTTTCGAACTCCTCGACACTCCTATCTCTTAAAAACTTTATTGTATTTTTAATATCCACGGACAACACCCTGTCTTGAGCATTAAAACTCACGTGGTCTCGATATACCCCTATCAACCGCTCCACAATTTCAGAACTCCTTGCAGGCCTTCTAAATTCCAATGCCTGCGCAGCTGTCAACAACTCTATAGCCAGTATTTTTTCCAAGTTGTCCAAAACACGCAGGCATTTCGTTGCGCCATTGGCGCCCATGCTGACATGGTCTTCCTGACCATTTGAGGAAACAATCGAATCCACCGAAGCCGGCGTACAAAGCTGCTTGTTTTCACTCACCACAGAGGCAGCGGTATATTGCGGTATCATCAACCCTGAATGCAGCCCCGGATCATCCACCAAGAACAACGGAAGGCCACGCTGACCGGAAAGCAACTGGTAGGTCCTTCGCTCAGATATACTACCGATTTCTGCCATCGCTATGGCCAAATAATCAAATGCCAACGCAAGCGGCTGGCCATGGAAATTGCCGCCTGATAAAATCTCATCTTCATCAGGAAAGATATTAGGGTTATCCGTCACAGAATCTGCTTCACGCTCAAATGTCCCTTTCACAAACGCAAGCGTATCTTTTGAAGCACCATGCACTTGAGGGATGCAGCGAAAAGAATACGGATCTTGCACCTGCTTTTCCTTAGACTGAGCAATCTCACTTCCCTCCAAATAATGTCGCAAACTCGCCGCAGTATCTACCTGGCCCTCATGAGCCCTTATCCGGTGAATAAGCGCATTAAAAGGCTGTAGGTTCCCATTAAACCCGTCCACAGAAATGGCTGCGATCAAATCTGCCCAACGAAACAACGCCTCAGCCCTTTGGGTAATGTGCACGCCATAACTCAACATAAACTGGGTACCGTTGATCAGTGAAAGCCCTTCCTTTGAACGCAGCGTCACTGGCTGCCAGCCAAATTGTTCCAGCACCTGTGCACTGGGACACACTTTCCCTTCGAAATAGACCTCTCCCATTCCGATCAATGGCAAACTTAAATGTGAAAGCGGTGACAAATCACCTGATGCCCCCAGTGATCCTTGATTATACACCACTGGCAACACATCGTGGTTATAAAAATCTACCAACCGCTGGACCGTTTCCAGCTGGACACCTGAATGCCCACGGGAAAGGGACTCTATCTTGGTCAACAACATCAGCCTTACCAATTCTTTCGGCACCTTCTCTCCCACTCCACATGCATGGGACTGCAATAAGTTATACTGGAGCTGCTGGATTTCATTTCGGTCAATCCTCACCTGCTGAAGATAGCCAAACCCCGTATTGATCCCGTAATACAAAGCCGCCTCATCCTTATAAATCTTATCATCCAAGTACGCGCGACATTGCTGAATACGCTCAATCGCAGCCGATGAAAGCTCCAAACGCTTACCTTCGCTCACTACGCGGTAAATCCGCTCTAAGGTAACAGGCATTTCACCAACCCTATACGCTTCTTGCTTTTCGAGTACCTCTATCATAATTGATCACTTTAAATCTGTAATAATAAATGGGTCTATTCACTGACACCTACAAAGGTCAAGATTATTACTAATAATGAAAAATAGTATTATATTCACTATTTAATAACCAAAAGTGATCACAATGGAATTAAGGCAAGTAAAATATTTCTTGGTACTGGCAGAGGAGCTGCATTTCCGAAAAGCAGCTGAGCGGTTGTTTATTGTCCAGCCCGCCCTTTCCAAGCAGATCAAATTATTGGAAGAAGAACTGGGAACAGCATTGCTCAAAAGGGATAAACGTAACGTACAGCTTACCGCTGCCGGTGAATACTTTCAAAAAGAGACAAAAGCCATCATTGACCAATTGGAGCTCATAAAAAGCCATACCAGACTGGTACAAGAAGGCGAAAAGGGTGAAATCCGGATTGGCTACGTGGGATCATGCATCCATACGTTTTTGCCTGATGTCCTTACCGAAATGCACCAGTCCCATCCACACATCCAAACGTATCTAAACGAAATGACCAGCCGGACCCAATTAGAGGCGATCAAAAACGGAGAGCTTGACATTGCCTTCTTGAGAAACCCTTATCCTCAACCCCAATACGGAAGTCAGCTGGTTTACAGAGAACCGTTTTCAATTGTACTTCCTCAAAACCACCCTATCGGCCCTGAAAACTTCAAAGAAATGGCCCAATTGGCAACGGAAGAATTTATCCTCCCCACCCAAGCAGACGGGGAATTATATTACAGGCTGCAACTGAGCATCTGTGAGGACAGTGGTTTCTCACCACACATTGCCCACGAAACCGTCCATGGACACACTGTGCTAAACCTCGTGGACCACGGCTTGGGCATCACCTTCCTACCTTCTTCTTTCAAGAATGTTTCCAATGCCGCCGTGAAGTTCATCCCTTTGCCCGATATTCCCCAAAAGGCAGAAATCACGGCTCTTTGGAACAAGGAAAACCCTAACCCAAGCCTACAAAAACTCCTTCGCTTCATTCCTTCCATTCGCTGAACCTTCCCCGAAATCACCTACCATAAAATTAGAGCACCTTTTTTTCACACCTTTATTCCAGCTCAATTAAATTTTCGTTATATTTCTTTTCCAATTAAAAAATCACATAACGAAAGAAAAATCTCAAAACCTATTTTAAAACAATCCCCAATGCTCATCAAAAAAATAACCATCGCCTTTCTGGCGTTATTCATATTCAAAAGCCTTCATGCACAAGAAGCGGAGCAGGAGCTTTCAGTCATTCCAAAGCCAGCGGAAATCACCAAAAAAGAAGGAAACTTCCTACTCACTGAAAGTGCCTATATTCTAGCCAAAACCGACCATTCAAGAAAATCAGCAGACATATTCAATAATTTCCTACTCAAACTTCACGGCTTTACTTTACCGGTATCCGCACTAGAGCAGGACAGGCCATCCATCAGCTTATCCGTTTTGCCTGAAAAAAACGAGACTGACGAAAGCTACCATTTGGAAGTAAACCAGGACAATATCACCATTTCTGGTTCCGAAAAAGGAATATTCTACGGGCTTCAAACCAGCCTACAGCTGATCAACAAGATAGATGGCACGTGCCTCATCCCTGCAGTTTCCATCAAAGACAAACCAGCGTTTGACTATAGGGGCATCATGTTGGATGTAGGGCGTCACTTTTTCGAGGTAGCAGAAATAAAAAAGATGATCGACCTGATGGCCTATTTTAAATTCAATAAAATGCACTGGCACCTCACAGAGGACCAAGGCTGGAGATTGGAGATCAAAAAGTACCCCAAACTTACAGAGATAGGAGCTTGGCGTGATTCTACCATCATCGGACAATACTGGGACTACGATCCTTTCATTTATGACGGACAAAAACACGGAGGGTACTACACCCAAGAAGAAGCAAAGGAAATCGTCCGTTATGCTTCAGATCGAATGATCACGGTCATTCCTGAGATCGAACTCCCCGGACACAGTTCCGCAGCCCTAGCAGCCTATCCAGAATTTGGCAGTTTTAAAATGGATGGACACGAACCAAAAGACGGCAAACCCTTAACAGGATCCGTCATGGCCATGAACGAAAAGGGGGAACCCTATGACAACGACCTCAACACCACTGTTCCCGGATTCTGGGGTGTACATCCCAACATATATGGCGCAAAAGAGGAGACTTTCAAATTCCTGGAAGATGTCCTTACGGAAGTGATGGAGATCTTTCCAAGCGAATACATCCACATCGGCGGAGATGAAGCCCCTAAAGACCACTGGAAAACCTCTTCTATTTCCCAAGACCTTATCAAAAAAGAAAACCTGAATGATGAACATGAGCTACAGAGTTATTTCATTACTAGGATAGAAACCTTCCTGAACGAAAACGGGAGGAAGCTCATTGGCTGGGATGAAATTCTGGAAGGCGGGCTAGCGCCAAACGCTACCGTCATGAGCTGGAGAGGTGAAAAAGGCGGAATCGCCGCGGCCAGAATGAACCATGATGTCATCATGACCCCAAACAGCCACATGTACTTTGACCATTATCAGGCGGAAGATAAAAGCACCGAGCCATTGGCAATAGGCGGTTTCCTTCCCCTTGACAAGGTTTATGATTACTCCCCACGACCAGAAGCATTGACTCCTGAGCAGCAAAACCATATCCTCGGGGTACAAGCCAACCTGTGGACAGAATACATTGCCACAAACCACAAATTGGAATATCACCTTTTCCCCAGGGCATTGGCATTGGCTGAAGTGGCCTGGACGGAAAAACTTCAAAAGGACTATCTCGAATTCACCAGCCACCGACTTCCCAAAAGACTGGCAGAGCTAGCGCAACTCCAAGTGTTTTATCGTGTCCCGGAGGCCAAGGTCAGCTTTTCCACTGACGACCAATCCGGCCGTAAACTGGTGACCATCCAACCTTTGGTAAAAGACAGTAAAGTATATTTCACCGTCGACGGACACAAAGCAGATCAAACGGCCAACCTTTACACGGGAACCTTCCCTGCACCTATCGTTGGCCCTGAGCAGGACAGTTTAACCTTACGCTATATTGTCATCACCCCAGATGGAAGATCAAGCAACGAGTTTTCGATCAGCATACCTAAATAACATGAACTGATGAGACACCTATCTTTTACAATATTACTCCTATTAGCAGCCCTTCAGCTAAGCGCGCAACAAACCACGCTTACGCTGATGAGCTATAACATTTACCATGGAGAACAAGCATACGACAAGGGACATCCAAATTTGGACGATATAGCCCAGCTGATCCGGGACATTGACCCCGACTTTGTGGCTTTACAGGAGGTGGACAGCATGACCCAACGTACTGCAAAAATTTATGACAACACCCCTGTAGACTTGGCAGAAGCACTCGCCAATCGCACGGGAATGTACGGCTATTTTGCCAAAGCCATTGACTTCAGCAATGGGGGATATGGAGAAGGGCTTTTGAGCAAGCACCCGGCAAAAATGCACAAAATCGACCTGCCCACACCACAAGGCGGAGAAGGCAGGGCAATGGCATTGGCCACCTATACGCTTGAAAACGGCGGTCAAATCACCTTTGGCGCTACCCATCTTTGCCACCAATTTGACTCCAACAGGGTGGCTCAGACCGATGCAATTGTCAACTACCTCCAAGGCATAAAAGGTGCCGTAGTGGTAGCTGGAGACCTTAACTTCAACCCTACTGAAAAGCCATATTCCATCATTGGAAAGGACTTCATAGATGCTGCAGCTGATTTTGGAGACCCTAGACCCACCATTCCCTTTGACGATCCCACTACAAGGATCGACTATATTTGGCTGTCCAAGAATGTGCAGTGGGAAATAAAAGAAGTAAAAGTGATTCCGGTAGATTTTAGCGACCACATGCCAGTGGTCGTAAAAGTAGTGCTAAAAGAATAAAAAGAATTTAAACCAAAAGGCCTTTCCCTACAGCAAATAGGAAAAGGCCATTTATCGGATCAAATCACATTTCTCACCCTGCTATAATCACTTCCACATTATTTCTTTCGAGCATTTTCACGTGCTCTGTTTCAATTCGGTCGTCAGTAATTACCTTGTGGACTTTGTTAAAACCGGCGATAAAAGCCAATCCTATTTTTTTAAACTTCGTCGAATCTGACACCACGATCACCTCCTCTGCTATATCAATCATGATCTGATTCAGGTAAGCTTCCTCCATATAATGCGTAAACACACCCACATCTGCCTTGATCCCATCTACCCCCAAAAACATTTTGTTACAATGTAGCTGCTTCAGGTTTCGCTCTGCCATGGGACCGACCAAAGACATGGAAAACTCCTTTAGAAAACCTCCCGGCATCATCACATCGAGGTTATCGTAGCTGGCCAGATTATTGACAATGTCTAAGGCGTTACTGATGACTGTCAGCCGTTCAAACTTGGACAGGTTATTGGAAATCTCAAAAGTGGTGGTCCCTGAATCCAAGATAATAGAGTCATTCTCCTCAATCATCGACACCGCTTTTTTACCAATCTTACGCTTAAGATCCAGGTTTATTTTTTTCTTTTCTGTAACCGGAAGCGCCATATTATTGGTCTTAAATGCACCACCATGAGCCCGCACCAAAAGTTTATTTCTTTCCAAGTTGGCCAAATCATTTCGAATCGTCACTTCACTCACGCCAAGGGCTTTGCTTAGCTCGCTGACATTCACCTGTCCATGCTCATCCAAAACCTCCAAGATTCTAGACCTTCGCTGTGCCGTCTTTTTCATATTTTTATGTCTGTTCTAGTTTTGTTAAATAATAGTATCCTCTAAAAAAATCTTTCGAAAAATACTCAATAAGTTTCATTTATCAAATACACTTTATATTCATAACCTTTTGATCACCATCAAAACAACAAGATATAATTTACGATTATAACTTGTTATCTTAAAACGATTATGGGAAACCAAAATTATATTTTCGTTTTTAATTTACCTAAAAACTTAATTAAAAGACAACTTTATCAAAAACAAAATTTTCGATTCGTCACATCATTTTATATTTAGGCGCATTTGAGACACTTCATTCCTCATCTCACCCCCTCATAACCAACTCACTAAGTCTTATTTCACAAACAAGGCAAATAAACGTATCTTCCCCTTACTTTCTTAATCAAAACTTATAACCTCACCATTTGACGACACACGGCGTAAAATAAAAGAATTCAAAACATAATTTATTTTCGTTTTATTTGTATTTTAAAATTAATTCACGAAATTAGGGGTCAGATATAGATTATCTGGTTTGTTAGGGTTATTTTTCGAAAAAGGCCGATCACAGTACTCCACACACTGATGATCGGTTTTTTTATGAACGATACGGATCCAACTCATTTTATAGAGGATGAATTTTGACAAGTTTTTTAAAAGGGCCCCTTCAAACCATTGAGATGACAGGATTCCTCCATTAGCATCAAATGGACAAAAGGATTACTTGTTCCTAGTGCCATGGACACCGGTGACTCCAAACCTCCTTACCTATATCCCAAAACCGTGATATAGACTAAGGGTCTTTCACTTTATTCACGAAACTTCTCAATTCATCAAATTTGTAATTATCTTTAACAATACTGAATGTTCAAATGTCATCCTCATGAAGCTATTTCCGTCATTGGTATTAACCTGAGTTCGATTTTAAAACAGGGCTATTTGGTTAGTTTGGACTGTTTGGTATTTGATTGCGGGCTTTTTAGG
>JGI2924J29684_1078212_pt1 | contig 35608 bp, 42 predicted proteins | sample BenlonsequencITS_FD_29684 | JGI IMG/M metagenome (IMG submission 29684)
CCTTCTCCACCCCGCGACCCGTCGAGCGACAGGTGTCCGGCGGTCCACTGCTCGCTTCCGCGCCTGATGGGCTGTCGCCGGCTAACCACGATGGGACGTCCCTGCGGACGGCCACCGTAGACCGCTGTCCCCGACGGACGAGGCTTCTCTGTTGGCTCCCGGGGCCCCGGCCGGTCTGACCGGACGCCCGCGGCGTTCGGTCCCCGCTAATGACCATAGCGCGGGTTACGAGCAGGGCCAAACTGCCCGACCTATCCATTACTCCGTAGGGGGTTGGAACTTAAGGACCTTTCGTCTCGAGCACCGCCCGAGAACCGCTCGAGGGAGCGACGATCGCGGAACGGCTCGTGGTTGCCCAGTCGATCGTTATCGCAACCGTCCCATACGGTTTCCTGTCCGTCAGTTCTGGCGCAACCGCGACCCGGGCGATGGTTGCGCCGGGAACTCGGTGCAGCAATCCGTATCAGTCGATGTCGCCGTGGTCGGCCTCGCCGGACTCGCCGCGCTCCTTCGACGAGAGCGGTACCGCGAGGACGAGCAGGGTCGCGTAGTAGAGGGCGACGGCGGCGGTGACGAGGGTGCCGCTGACGCCCGGAAGGGTGGCACCCTCGAGGAACGTCTCGTCGGGGTTGAACGCCCAGACGTGAAACACCCAGCCGACGAGCATCGCGGTGATAAGCGGGAGGTACACCCGGCGAAGCCGGTGGCTGAACGCACCGCGGTAGCTGATATTTCGTTCGGGCTCGCGGTAGTCCCGACTCAGCTCCGCCCGCCACGCTTCGCGTTCGATACCCTGGGAGGGATCGAGCGCGTTCGCGAACAGGTTCTCCTGAATCACCCGGACCCGTGAGCGCCAGATGTCGTAGTCGCGAAACCGTCTGGCCTCGATGAACAAGAATACGGTTCCCATAATGAGTCCGGCGAGGATCACCGCGTGGGAGACCTCTCCGGAGAAGGCGTAGGCGACGATCGCCGACATCACCGTCACGGCCCAGTTCGTCGTCGTATCAAGTCGGTCGCGCCACTCGACCATCCGCTCCATCTCCCCGCGGTAGAGGTGGGCCGCGACCGAGCCGAGGCCGGTGCTCTCATCGACCATCTCGCGGCCGATCTCTGCCTGCTCCGGATCCTCGGGATCGAACTCCGAATCGCCCATACCGTCCGTACGCTCCCGAGCGGGATCGCTGTTCGTACCGTCCCCGACCCGTGACTGTCAGTCGCGGCTGCCGTCGCCACGGCCAGTGCGATCACGACTCCTCGTCTGCGTACGTCTCCTGAAACCGATCGATCTGTCCGTCGGTTCCGGCGATCACGATCGAATCACCGCGCTCGAGACGCGTTCCGTCGACGTCGGAGTGGTACTCCCCGTTTCGCTCGAGGCCGACGACGATACAGTCCGTCTGCTCGCGGACTGTCGCCGTCTCCAGTTTTGAGTCGACGAGCCCCGGAGCAGCGAGCTGTCGCAACCGGAGCTGGTCGCCAAGCGGCATCACCTCCCGTTCGAACGCCCGCAGCGCGATCATCCGTCCCGCGACGTTCGGCAGGGCGAGGACGTGATCGGCACCCGCCGCTCGCAGCGCTCGCAGGCTGTCCGTGGTATCGGCGCCGACGATGATCTCGGCGTCCGGATGCAGGGCGTCCGCGGTCAGCGTTACCAGGACCGCGTCGTCGTCGCGTTCGACCGCGATGACGACCGTCCCAGCGTCCTCGATTCCGGCCGCAAGCAGCGTCTCCTCCTCGGTTGCGTCGCCAACGACGTCGACGATCTCGTCGTCCTCGCGGTCGACGACGGTGGTCTCGAGCCCGGCGCGTTCGAGAGTGCCGGCGGCCGTCCGCCCGACGAGTCCGGCGCCGACGACGACGACCGGCTCCTCGGTCGTCCGGTACGGGCTCCCAGGGGAGCCGGTCCGGTCCGCAACAGCCTCGAGTGCCGATTCGGTACCGGCGATCAGCAGCGAGGTGTTCTCGTCGACGTGGACCTGCTCCGAGAGCTCGGTAACGAAATCCCCTCGGACCCACGCGCCAACGACGGTCGCGCCGGTCTCCTCGAGGGACTGCGTTTCGGCCATCGTCTCGTCGAACAGTTCGGCGTCGGCATCGACGTAAAACTCGGTGAGATCGAGGCCATCGCCGAGCGTGATCTCCCCTTCGGGTGCGGGGGCGATCACCGTTCTGATCCGATCGCCCAGCGCCTTCCCGAGGCGGTGTTTCGGCGAGAGCACCTCGTCGACGCCGGCGTACCGGAAGTACCGCGCCCGCGAAGGGTCGGTGACGAGGACGAAAAGAGCGGCCCTCGGATCGCGGCTCTCGATCGCGAGTACGGTGGCGACGAACTCGCGTTCGGTCGCGTCGACGACGACGGCCGTTGCCTCCTCGAGTCGTACCGCCTCGAGCACGCGGTCGTCGTCGGGTTCCCCGTACAGTACCGCGAGCCCGTCCTCGTGAAGCCGCTGGGCGCGATCCTCGTCTCCCTCGAGGATCACGTACGGCGTTCCGTCGGCCTCGAGCTCGTCGACCAGCGTGTCACAGAGTGCGGTGTAGCCGACGACGACGACGTGATCCTCGATCCGGTCGATCTCCTCGGGCGGCGACGGCTGAACGAGCGTCTCGAGCCAGGGGACGACGAACTGCGGGATCGCGACGGCGATGTAGGCGATTCCGGTGACCTGTACCAGCAACACCAGCGCGGTCATCTCGAGAGTTGTCCAGGGAGCGTCCTGGCCGTACCCCGTCGTCGTCATCGACTGGACGACGAGCTCGAGGGACTGGTACCAGGTCCGGGATTCGCCCTCGTAAACGGCCATCCCCCACCGGTAGGTGAGCGTGTACAGCGCGATCAGAAAGAGGAGCGAGCCGACGTACACCGCCAGTCGCCGGGTGAGTTTTACCACGACCGTTCACCCGTGGCTCGTCTAGAGAGGGCGCGACCGGGGCAGCACACGCGAAGCATACGGGACCGATCACTCCAGGGAATATCGTTCTTGCCCGCTGAGACGGATCGGCCCGGCAGAAGACTCTCGAAGCGCGATTCGCTTTCGACCTCGAGGACGTCGAACGGCGACGGAGATCAGTCGCTTTCGGCGCCGCGAACCCGGGTCAGGACGTTTCGCTCCCGGAGTATCGTGACGACAGCCCAGCCGAGAACGATGACCTCGAGCGCCAGCACGACCGGGTGGAGCGTGTGCGTAATGTCGGTCACGGGGAGAACGATCGTTACCGTCTCGAACGCCTCCCGCTCGCCCGGGGGCGGCCCGAGAAAGAGCACGTAGTACGGCGTCGCGGAGAGCCCCTGGGTCGTCGCCACGTTCAGGAAGTCGGTCGCGATGTGGACCAGCCAGCCAAGCGACAGCGCCGCGCCGCGACGGCCGAACAGGCGCGTGAGAACGAGTCCGGCGGGAACGGCGACCGCGATCGAGTGGGCGACGGTGTGGGAAAACGGCGTCAGGCCGAGCCAGTAGAGGGGCCGATCGACGAGGTCGGGAAGCGCCGAGCCGACGACGAGGTACGCGATCGGAAACCGCGTGTAGACGCCCAGCAGGTACCCCATCGCCAGGTGCGTCGGAAAGGTAAGGTGGAGCATCGTGGAGGCGACTACGGGATCGCAGGCGCTCGCGGGACTTCAACCGTCGGTGCGCAATCGAACAGGAGAAATCGAACCGGTCGGGTCGTGTCGATCAGGCCACGTCGTTCGGGCCGAACTCGTCGACCCCGCCCGTCTCGAGTCCGGACTCGAGGTCGGCGACCGCGTCGGGCGCGATCTCTTCGAGCGCGCGCTCGAAGTGGTCAGCAGTGAGTTCGATCGCCTCGACGTCGGAGTCCTCCCCGGTAGTCTCGCGTTCGACGTGTTCGCGGACCGCGATCGTCGCGGCCTCCCGGCAGACGGCCTCGATGTCGGCACCGGTATAGCCCTCGGTCTCTTCGGCTAGCGTATCGAGGTCGACGTCCGCGGCCAGCGGCCGGTTCTGGGTGTGGATCCGGAAGATCTCACGTCGGGCGTCCGTGTCTGGCTCGCCGACCTCGACGTGGCGGTCAAGCCGGCCAGGCCGGAGCAGGGCGTCGTCGATCAGCTCCGGCCGGTTCGAGGCCGCGACGACGACGACGTCCTCGAGCTCCTCGAGGCCGTCGAGTTCGGTCAGCAGCTGGGAGACGACCCGCTCGCCGACGTTGGAGTCGCCGCTCCCGCTGCCGCGTTTGGACGCAATGGCATCGATCTCGTCGAAGAAGATGATCGTCGGGGCGTTCGCGCGGGCCTTCTCGAAGACCTCGCGGACCCCCTTCTCCGACTCGCCGACGTACTTGTCGAACAGCTCCGGCCCCTTGACCGAGATGAAGTTCGACTGGGACTCGTTCGCGACGGCCTTGGCGAGCAGCGTCTTCCCGGTGCCCGGCGGCCCGTGTAGCAGGACTCCCTTCGCGGGGCTGAGACCGACCTGCTCGTAGGCGTCGGCGTGTTCCATCGGCCACTGGATCGCCTCGCGGAGCCGTCCCTTCGCCTCCTCGAGCCCACCGACGTCCTCCCAGGTGACGTCCGGGACTTCGACGAACACCTCCCGCATCGCCGAGGGTTCGACCCCACGGAGCGCGCTCCGGAAATCCTGTGCGGTGACCTCGATTTTCTCGAGGACCTCGGCGTCGATCTCGTCGGCTTCGAGGTCGAGTTCGGGCCGGAGCCGACGCATGGCGGTCATCGCCGCCTCCTTCGCGAGGTTCTCGAGGTCGGCGCCGACGAAGCCGTGGGTGTTCTCGGCGAAGCGCTCGAGGTCGACGTCCTCGGCCAGGGGCATGCCGCGGGTGTGGATCTGGAGGACCTCCTCGCGGCCGGCGGCGTCGGGGACGCCGATCTCGATCTCCCGGTCGAACCGACCCGGTCGACGCAGGGCGGGGTCGATCGCATCGACGCGGTTCGTGGTGCCGATGACCGTGATCTCGCCGCGGTCCTCGAGGCCGTCCATCAGCGAGAGCAGCTGGGCGACCACGCGGCGCTCGACGTCGCCCTGGACGTCTTCGCGTTTGGGCGCGATCGAGTCGAGCTCGTCGATGAAGACGATCGCGGGCTCGTTCTCGGCGGCCTCCTCGAAGATATCTCGAAGCTGCTCCTCGCTCTCGCCGTAGTACTTCGACATGATCTCCGGGCCGGAGAGCGTCACGAAGTGGGCGTCGACCTCGCTGGCGACCGCCCGCGCGATGAGGGTCTTCCCGGTTCCCGGCGGACCGTGGAGCAACACGCCCTTCGGGGGCTCGATGCCCAGCGTCCGGAACAGCTCGGGGTGGCGCATCGGCAGCTCGATCATCTCGCGGACCTGCTCGAGCTCGTCTTCCAACCCGCCGACGTCCTCGTAGGCGACGTCCGGGCTCTCGATCTCGCTTCCGTCCTCGATCGGTCCGTCGGCCTCGATCTCGAGGCGGTCAGCGTCGCGCTCGACGAGTTCGACGTCGGTCCGGTTACCGACGACAACCGTGTCGCCGGGCTCGGTGTCGACGACGGTGATCGGCAGGCGGCGACCCGAGCGACTCGAGAGCAGCCCGAACCCCAGCGACACCGAGAGGGTATCGCCGGGGCTGACGGCTCGCTCCGAGAGCTTGTCCTGCAGGTAGGATCCGATGTCGCCTTGAATGCGGACGTTCTCCGGAAGCGCGACCCGTACTCGCTCGGCGGGTTCGACGTTCGCGGGCTCGACCGAAACCGGGTCGTCGATTCGGGCGCCGACCGCCTGCCGCAGCTCGCCGTCGATCCGGACGATCCCGTGACCGACGTCCTCGGAGCGACCCGGCCACACGCGGGCGATCGCGCGTCCGTCGCGTCCCTCAATCGCGACGAACTCGCCGCTCGAGACGCCCATCTCTTTCATCGTCTCTCGGTCGATCGATGCGAGTCCACTCCCAGCGTCCTTTCGCTTGAGTGGTTTGACTCGGAGTCGCATGGTAACGAATGGGACGAAAAACGACCGCGTTACGCGGTCACCGGTTCGCCGGCGGATGCCGGGTAGCGATCCGCTTCCGACGACCGCTTACTCACCCTCGAGGGGAATCTCCTTTCCGCGGGTGTCCGGTGCCGCGGTCGGGAGCGTCACCTCGAGGACGCCGTTGGTGTACTCGGCACTGATCTCGTCGTCGTCGACGGTCTTGGGGAACCGGAACCGACGGTGGTAGGTCTTCTTCCGTCCGCGATCCTCATCGACGTGTTCGGCGGCGACATTAAGGACGCCGTCGTCCCACGCCAGGTCGATCTCCTCGTGTTCGAACCCTGGCATGTCGATCGTGAGGACGAACTTGTCGTCCTCCTCGTACAGTTCGTAGTCGTCGCTTCCGCGGTCGCCGAACAGCTGGGACGGCATATCAAGGCTCTGTGTCCAGGTGCTTGCGGTCGGTCGGAGCACCATGGGTGATTCACCTCGCGTGCAGTAGATGATTGCGTGCGGTTCGTAATAAGTATTTCGCCAATAGGGGTGGCCCCGAGTGAAAAGGACCAACTGGAAGCACCTCCAAGAACCACCTATGGGACTTGGAAGCACTGCAAAGAAGCTCCAGGGGATGTCCGAACGCGCCGAAGCGCTGTACAAGCAGGTACAGGAGCTCCAGCAACGGATCACCAACCTCGAGGAGGAGGTCGACGACACCCACGACACCGTCAACCGGATAGACCACCAGCTGACCGAACAGCGCGAACTGCTGCTCGCGATGGCCGAACAGCAGGGGATCGACGGCGAGGAGATCCTCGCTGACACCGCGATCGACCAGGCCGAACTCGAGTCGGATGACGAGCCGGCCGAACCTGGCGAGACGACCGCCGAGTAGCCGAGGTCGCGTTCCGTCGATTCGATTTTCCGCCCGAACAGTGGCGAAACCGCCCTCCGGAAACGGGGGATAGCAAGAACTAACAGTGGGGGCAACATTTGCCAGCACGATGACGACCCACGAGCGACCGGTGGACTCGGTGCTCGAGACGATCGGTCGGACGCCGCTCGTTCGCCTCCAGGAGAGTCCGGGCGACGTACAGATCTACGCCAAACTCGAGTCGTTCAACCCCGGCGCGAGCGTCAAGGACCGAATCGGCCGCTACATGCTCGAACGGATGCTCGAGCGGGGCGACCTTCCCGCCGGCGGGACGGTGATCGAACCCACCGCCGGCAACACGGGGATCGGCCTCGCGATCGCCGCCCAGCAGCTGGGTCTCGACGCGATGTTCGTCGTTCCCGAGCGCTTCAGCGTCGAGAAACAGCAGCTCATGGACGCCCTCGGCGCCGAGGTGATCAACACCCCGACCGACGACGGGATGGGTGGGGCGATCGACCGCGCCCACGAACTCGCCGCGGAGCTAGACGACGCCGTCGTCCCCCAGCAGTTCTCGAACCCGCTGAACACGGAGGCCCACTACGAGACGACCGCGCCGGAGATCTACGAGGCCCTCGATGGGGAGGTCGGCGCGGTCGTCGCCGGCTGTGGCACCGCCGGGACGCTGATGGGGCTGGCTCGCTACGCCCTCGAACACGACGACTCGACCCACGTTGCCGCCGTCGAGCCCGAGGGGTCAGTGTACGGCGAACTGCTCGAGGACGACCGCGAGGAAGGCGAGTACAAGATCGAGGGGATCGGCACTCACGACCCCTCGACCAACGAGCTGTTCGATCCGGAGCTGGTCGATGCGGTCCACGCTATCTCCGACCGGGCGGCCCACGAGGAGCTCGCCCGGCTCGCCCGCGAGGAGGGCCACCTGGTGGCCTCGAGCGCGGGCGCGGCGAGCGTCGCTGCCGAACGGGTCGCTCGACGGATCGACGAGGGCGACCTCGAGACGCCCCACAACACCGTCGTCACGGTGTTTCCCGACTCGAGCGAGCGCTACCTCTCGAAGGGAATCTACCGCTCGTTCGAGGAGTGGTCGTCGTGACGATCCCAGCCCACCACCCTACCACGTAGCCGGCTACTGGTAGAGCTTCTTGGCGTCGACGACGTCCAGGGTCTCGTCCTGCTCGGCCTCCCAGACCCGCACGACGAGATGCGCCTTGCAGTGGTACTCCACCATTTCCATCCCCGTCCGCTCGTTTCTGAGCACGAGCTGGCAGGTCCCCTCGTTCGAACAGTCCCCGGACCGGTCACACATTACCTTCCCGTATTCCTCTGGTCGGTAAGTCTTTGTCGGTGGTTGGGGATTCTGCAGCCACCAACAGCGTCGCCCGCGAGGCGACGGAATTCGGGCTCCGGTCAGGCGACGTGCCGTCGGTGCTCGACCTTCATACACCGGTCCTGAACGACGGCTCGGCCGCTCTCCTCCGCGCGAGCGGCGGCCTCGTCGTCGCTGATCCCGAGCTGGGTCCAGATCACCGGGACGTCCTCGCGCTCGAGAACATCGTCGACGATCCCCGCGACCTCCTCGCTGGGACGGAAGAGACAGACGACGTCGATCTCCCGATCGACGTCCGACAGCGAGGCGGCGGCCGGCCGATCGAAGATCTCCGTGGCGTTCGGGTTGATCGGGATTACGTCGTACCCCTGCTCGAGGAGGTACCGGGGCACGTCGTGGGCGGCCTTCCCGGGCGTGCTCGAACAGCCGACGACCGCGATCGTCTCGTACTCGAAGATCTCTCGGAGTCGGTCGGCGTCGGTAACTGGCATACCCGTCCTAGCGGGGCCGAACGTAAACCTCGTACGGCCCGATCAGCGCGCGAGCCCGGTCGTCCGGACCGTCGGCTCGCCGTCCTCGGCGGCTTCGACCTCAACCAGCCCGTCGAACAGCTGTTTGAGCGTGTTCATCGTCTGCTCGTCGTGGGCCGTCGCGTCGATGACGTAGACCCCCAGCGCGTCGGCGCTCTGGAGGCGACCCGTAAAGACGTGGAGGAACCGAAACACCGTCTGCAGATCGCCGTAGGTCAACAGCGTCGAGACCGACGATAGGAGCACGCGGTTCCGGGCCAACTCCCGATCCTCGTAGAACTCCTGGAGAAACGCCGAGAGCTCGACTCCGATGCCGGTCATGTCGACCGGCGAATCGGCGTAACTGACGCGGGGATCGTCTTCGGCAGTTCCGACGCCGCGTTGCTCGGTTACACAGTCGACGATCCCGACGTTCGCCTCGTCGGGAAAGTGCGGGAGCAACGTCTCGGCGCCGTCTTTCGTCGACACGACGATCGTTCCCTCCCCACGGGCCGCTCCCGCCTTCAACACGTCGAGCGCGAGCTCGTGTTTCCCCGTCAGCGGCGGTCCCGACACGAGGACGTTCGTCCCGGGCTCGACTTCGACGTCCGGCCCGACGGTAGCGAGATCATACATAGCTGCTGGGCATCCGGTGGTACGCCCCCTCGAATCGCACGACGCGAGCGTTCGATAGGAAGATCGACCAACCTACGTATAGTACTTTTGATCCTCCCGATCTTCCGCCCGATCAGACGATACCGCCGGTTACCTCGACCGCGCGTCCGAGGATGAACGCGACGGCCGCGAGGAACATTCCGTACTTCAGCCTGGACTGGCCGGCCGCCGGGTTCCCGAAGCTCTCGTAGGCCGCGTACAGCATGATCGCGTTCGCCGGAACCACCGCAGCCAGATAGACCGCGCCGAACTCGTCGAGGACGTACGGCAGCGGGCTCGCCAGGACGGCCGCGACCAGCAACGCGGTGGCGACCCACAGCGCGGGCCGTTCGCCGATCGCGATCGGCAGCGTGTTCAACCCCTCCTCGCGGTCGCCCGCGACGTCCTCGACGTCCTTGATGATCTCGCGGGTCAGGGTCGCGACCCCGGCCAGGAGAAAGAGGACGGCCGCGGGGCCGATCTCGCCGACGGCCGCGGCCCCGAACAGGAACGTGCTCCCGACGAGGTAGGCCACCAGCGCGTTGCCGAGCCCGGGCAGGCCCTTGAACAGCTCCGTGTACGCGACCAGCGCGACGAGGTTGATTGCCGCGATTGCGATCGCCAGCCAGGGCAACAGTAACGCGAGCACGACGGCGGCCCCGAACAGCACGACACTGAACGCGAGCGCGCCGCGAGGACTGACCGCACCGCGCGGGATCGCCCGCTCGGGCTGGTTGATCCGATCGATCTCTCTGTCGAAGTAGTCGTTGATCGCGTTCCCGCCCCCGACGGCAAGCCCCGTCGCCGCGACGGCCGCCGTCACCTCGACGGGATGGTTCGTCACGCCACCGGCGACGAACGCGCCGATAAACGTCAGGACGCTCGCGGCGATCACGTTCACCGGCCGTGTCAACTCGAGCACTCCCCGGAGCGTCTCCCCCGCAGTCATACCCCGATCTGCTCAGGCAGCGAGGATAAACGGTCCGATCTCTACCGCCACTCCTCGAGATCACAGAGATCCGCGTCGGCGACCGAGAGCCAGGCTCCAGCCCGCTCGTCGGCGTCGGCTTCGAGGGGAACCGCCATCCAGACGTCCTCGTCCTCGTCGCCGCACAGCTCGAGGGGCTGGCCCTCGGACGATTCGTCGTCGACGCCGGATTCGGGCGACTCGTGTACCGTCATATCCGTGTGTATGGCCTTCGGGTATAAAGAGGGCTCGAGCCGATTGCCAACAAGTGGGAACGCGTCCTCGTCGACCGCGGGTTGGCGGTCGTAGGTGCGTCGGTCGTAGGTGTGACGACGCGTCTCGCGGCAGCGAAAAATCGAGTGACTTATACGGAGCCGACGGGAACGAACGGGTGAGGGCGCTTAGCTCAGTCTGGACAGAGTACTTGGCTTCGGACCAAGCTGTCGCGGGTTCAAATCCTGCAGCGCCCATCACATTCTGTTACGGTCCACATCCGACAGACGGCGTCGGGTTCCTTTTAATGACCGGGGCCGTGGTCCACGTTGATTTCATCACGGACTGTTACGCGGGTCCGTCCCCTCCTGTGATTCCGTACATCCAACTTCCACGGCATCCTACATAGAAGCCCGTATCCCTCCACGACCTGCTACTATAGCAATTGAAAGAAACCAGCGAACGAGAACTAGCATCGACCTTGTGATTGTCTTCAATGCGGCCCGTCCGACAATGACCAGTAGTTGGTAATACAATTTTCTTTACTCAAAGTAAAGCATGAAACCCGTGTTACGTACAGGTAAAAGACTGAGCGGTGAGGTTGTTGTCATTCACATCCTCACATAGCATCTATGAAGGCCTCAGATTAAGAGTCAGGAGATGCCCGACGGGGAGAGTGAAAGAGCGGTGGCCCAGTGTACGTCCTGTGGGTCGGCCTATGCTGCCGAAATATGGTCTGATGGGACGGTCCAACCTATTGGAACAAAAGATGGCTGTCAGTGCGGTTCAACCGATTTCCAAGTTATCGAAGATTCCACTGACACTACTCCAAAAACGGACACCACTGATTGACGATTAATGGTCAGTTCGCACCTCTACGTAACGATTCGACCGAGTCAGATATAGCACCAGATCTGAATAGAGAATCCCGTGTTTCCAACTACTGCTGTAGAACGGTTCAGGAGCGGTGGCGCGTTAAATGTAGCCGTCGTCGCTTCCTCGCTTCTCCCGGACTTCCTCCAACAAGTCTCTGTGGAGTTTGCGCCGCTCCTCTTCGGATCGCTCATCGTAGTGCTTCTCGATGATCTCTTCTGAGACATCACACCGCTCGCTGACCACCGACTTTGGGAGACCCAACCGCCGGAGCTGTGTGATATGGCCGTGCCGCGCTGCATAGCTGGACTGGCTTGATGGGCACTTGCTTGCCTCGTGCTTCTTTTGTGCTGCCGAACATGCATCGATCTGCTTCCCGTGCGGACAGTTTTCGGTCACCGCACACGGGCGACTCCATTCGTAGAAATACAGCCGCATCGCCGTTTTCGATAACCGGCCATGCCTCGACGTCAACAGTGGATCCCGTCCATGCTCATCAGTCACGGATTCCCGGGTGTCTTCGATGTAGTCGGCGAGGACGGTGGCGACTGCCTCATCAATCGGGATTTCTCGCTCGCTGTTCTGCCCATTTTTCAACCGGGTTCCCTGGTCTGGCCGGTGCCGGAACGCCAGATATGGGGCATCTCCGAGGTGGACATCGGCGACGTCCAGTGAATGGATTGCTCCGGGGCGTCGGCCGGTCCGGCAGTGTAGCAGCCATACCACGTGTTCGCGGCTGGCATACCGGTATGTTCCGAGGTAGTCCAGAATCTCCGTGACCTGCTCCGGTGCAAGTTCGATGTCGCGGACCCCGGTATCCGGCCCGAGGTCTGGGATCAGTACGGTCTCTGTCACCCCGGGCCGTACCGCGTTGATTGCCTCAAGGTACCGGAGGAACGATTGAAGTAGATACATTTCATCCCGCATCGTCTTCACTCCCAGTGACTCCACCGCGTCCGTCGCCTCGTCCCGCCGCCATACCCGATACTCGTCCACGAAGCGGCCATCGATATCGTTCAAGTCCTCGACTCCCTGGATCGCACAGAACTCCACAACGTAGTCCAGCTTGCGGCGGTACTCGTCAACGGTCCCTGGCGTGAGTTCGGATGCACGCCGGTCCAGATACCGGTCAACACCCGCGGACGGTGCAAGCGGCTGAAGCGACGGCGATCTTTCCCGCAGCAGGCGGTGAAGCTCGTCCCAGGGAGGCTCCTCTTGACGAGACATGTGTTCGCGGACTACTGGTCCGGTACGGCAGCCAACCCGAAAAGTGGCTCATTCCGAGATACCTCTCGGCAGCATCGATACCGCCGCCGGGAATCGGTACAGAGTTCTCGGATAGGGACGGCTCTGACGGTCCTGTTAACCGCGCGACAATCGCCACCATCGTGGCGAATTGCGACTCCTATACTACGACTGAAATGTCTCAAGGCGATAGCCGTCGTTTCTTCCACTTGTCCTCGGAAGCCCGAGGACGGTGACACCGATGGCAGGTGAATACGGAACCAGTTACAGCAAGTTCGAGTACGACTACGGGACGCATCGCTACGTCAATCCGTACCACGAGGAGGAAGAGTACGACTGCGACCTCCTGGACATCTGATCCAGAGGCCATCCGGTCGTACTTTCCAGATTGACTGATCAAACACCTTCCCTCATATTTTGGGAAAAACCATGTCCGTGAACTATCAGGACACGCCGGGACCGTACCGCTACGAAACATGGCCCGACCGGTCGGGTTGCCCGCACTGTACGCCTCGCCGTCGATGCTGGCGGCACCGCAAGACCAGTCGATGATCAGCATTCCACTCCACACAATGTTCGTTTCATTGGTGTTCTCGAACGAACTGTTCGTCGCCATTCTTCTCCTCAGTACGGCTGTTATCTTCCTCGCACCACGGTGGATGGCTGCCACCGTCTACGGCGGCGTTGGGAGCTGGCTTATTATTTCCAAGCTTACGGCGGTCACCTCTGGAACAGCTACCGAACAGTTCGTCGTCATGGCCCAGATGCTGCTCTGGCTCCTGCCTGGTATCATCCTGCTTGCCCGCACCGTGTTCGAACCTGTGGATGCCGATCACACTACCCCTGGCATGAAGGACCCACGCTGGATCGTCAGAACCGTCGAATTCCTCGGACGACTGCTCGATGGCCCGGCCCCACCACAGCACCGGGGCGGGCACCAACCAGACCCAGATCCCGGCAACGAACAACCGCCGATGCCGCAGCCACCCGCACCAAACGGTCCCGTGGACCACGAGCAGGACCCGTCAGATGACGACCATACCGGGCCGATCGACGTAATGCGGAACGATGTCCAATGGCTTGCCGGTGTTCTCGCCCCGGGGTCTGACCGTCGCGACGATGACACGGACCGACCATGAATCCGACAGAACCTCAGCTCCGTGACTGTGGCCACGTCGGGCAGATGGCGGGGATCTGCCAGTACAACGGCTGTGCCAAACAGCTGTGTCCGTACTGTCTCCAGCAATGCGAGACCTGCGGTCGCATCCTGTGTCCAGCCCACCAGTACTGGCGAGACGGCGGCCGCCGCGTCCTCTGTGAGCCCCACAACCGTGCCTACCTGATCAGGACCGTTGTCCGCTACGTGCTCCCCGGCATCCAAAACTAACGAACAATACAATGACCAACGATACACCATTCGACCGCACCGATACCTTCGAACAGACCGAGCAGACCCGGGTCGGGGAACGCGGCAGTCCCGTCCTCGAAGAAGAACGGACCGCGACCGATCTCGCGTCCCTGACCGAAACCACCGAACAGACCGCTGTTGCCCTGTGCACCTGTGGCGCACCGTACACTGCGGCCCCGGAGGTGCATCGCTGCGTCCAGTGCGATGCCCTGGCCTGTCCCCGGTGCGTGCTTCGGTTGCACCGCCGCCAGTACTGTCCCCGCTGCGCCGAACACGTCTACGAACTGGACAAACGGGTGTTCCTGTCCCTGCTGTTCCTGCAGCAGGAGGTGATCGCACTGGAGGATCTCCTGCAGGTCGAGACCGTTGCCGAGGCCCCCGTCGAAATCGCGGTGGATCATGCGGCCACCGTACTCACCAACAACAACTACGTCGATACCGACACCGGGACCCTCACCCCAGACGGCCAGGAAGCCCTCCATGTCGGCAAACAGCTGTACGGGGAAGACGGCGACGTCCAGTCCGTAGTCCAGCAACTCCGCGTCCAGGACGTTTCCAACACCGACAGTCCCTCTCCCACGCTCTACGATCAGCTAGCTCCCGGACCATGACTGGGTGCACATCGTACACGGCGTGGAAACACCATCCACTGGTAAAACACTCGGTTCCCCAGCCGGCCCGGTATGGTTAACACAGCGGCTATCCCGTCGAAGTTACAGGACCGGGCCCAGTGGGTCTGCTGGCGGATCGTCCACCGTAACAATCGCCCGGCCAAGATCCCGATCGACCCCGGAACCGGCAACTATGCCACCGTCACCGATCCGGCGACCTGGACCGAGTACTCCACGGCACAGGACTACTACCACTGCGAGGACGTGGACGGACTGGGGTACGTGTTCACCGCGGACGGACCATACGCCGGTGTCGATCTTGATGACGTCCGCAACCCGGACACCGCCCTAGTCGAAGAATGGGCGCTCGATGTGCTGTTGACACTGGACTCCTACACCGAACGCAGCCCCAGCGGCCGCGGCTACCACGTTCTCGTCGAACGCTTGACGTATACAACGTTTTATTTCAATCTTGGTGCAATGCCTCTCGGCTGGCGCGTGATTATCAGACATCACGCCTGAGGAGAAACTTGAAAAGTTCCTCCTGTTCAGCCCCAAATCCGGTTTTCAGGATGTTTTTTATATACTTCTCCAGTCCGAGATCCTGCCCAGGCCCCAGGAACTGTATGTTCCAAGCCTTGATTGGTGACCCATTACACGATCACCTGCGCGTGTAACTTAACCTGGATACGCTTACAACGGCCTAGGCTCTGTTGAAATCCTCTTCTTTGGACACTTACTTCCACGAAATAACAATGCCCTGCACCTGCACATGTAACATTAAGTATGGATGTGATTGGCACGAAATCGACATGCCCTGTGAGCTTTATTTTCCTCGCTGCTGGCCTCTATTCATGGCTCAACCCACACTTCACGCTATCAGTAGCGAGCAGACGGTGAGTGTCAATGCGGGGGCAACCGTCGATCAGGTGATCACTGAAGTACGGGAGTTTACACCTGTTGATGACGGCGTTTCCGTCTATTATGTCTACGTGCGAAACAACGGGGAACTCGTGGGCGTCGTCTCGATGCGGGAGCTACTGAACGCAAAGGGCAGCGATCCAGTCTCCGAGATCATGACGGTCGATCTCGTGACCGTCACCACGTCGGACTCGCTCCAGCACGCGGTTCATCAATTCACCGCAAACAGGTTTGCCGTCCTTCCCGTCGTCGATGAATCGGGGCAGTTCAGCGGCGTCCTCAGAGCGAATGACGTCATCGACGCTCTCGACGAACAGACGACCAAGCAGATCCTCAAACAAGCAGGGCTCTGTCTGTGAATGAAGCCCGGAGATACCAGAACGGCATCTCAGACAGTATTTTGTCGGGCAAACGACGGTGACGTGAACGGGTGATCTGCGACCGACGGTTTCGGCGACGCTGCCGAACAGAACGTGTATGGTTCCCCGTTTGCCGGACTACGCTTACAATGTGACCACATCGTTCGCGTCAACATAGCAAAGATCGATTAGCCGGAAGTTCGGCTTCAGCCGTCACTGTTTCGGTGCGTGGCATAGGTTGCATTACACAGGTGCCTAAAACCCAGTGAGGTGATTTTATTCGAGGAGACTGTCGTCCCCGGTCGCCATATAGACCGTCCGAGCGGCGACGTTGGTCGCGTGGTCAGCGACCTGTTCGATGTCAGTGACTGTAAGCAGCAACCGGAGCACGTCGTCGTGGTACTCGTCGGGATTGACGGCCTCGGTGTCGAGGGTGATCGTTTCGCCGAATATCTGTCGGCTCGCGTGGTTTGCGAGCTGATCTATCTGGTCGTCGCGGGCGATGATTTCTCGACATGCGTTCGTGTTGGCCTCTTCGAAGGCGTCGATTGCATCGGCGACCATCGTCGCACTCTCCTGAGCCATCGATGGAATATCGACGTCAGTGTCCATCGCCGGGAGGCCGGCTTCCGTTCGCTCGGCAATCTTCACCGCGATGTCACCAATACGTTCGAGTTCGGTGCTAATCTTGAACGACGCGGCGACGAACCGAAGGTCGCCGGCAACCGGTTGTTGAAGTCCCAGCAGGTCAATGCATTTGCGTTCAATCTTGAGATAGCGCTCGTTTATTCGTTCTTCGCTTTCGATGACTTGGCGGGCTAACTCCGTATCGTGGTCAGCGAGGGCTGTTACAGAGCGGTCGAACTGCATGTGGACGAGCTCGCCCATCTCGATAACCCCCTTACGGAGCTTTTTGAGTTCTTGTTGGTAGCTTTCTCGTGCCATTGTGTCGGTTTGTGCAATTGATTCGATGGAATGATCAAAACTGTTGGTATGATCTTTCAGTATTGGGCTACACCAAATGTGATCGTCAGTAGCGCCAAGGCAGACGGATCTCACTATGTCGTGCCCATCTGATACCGGCAGAACAGCCATCAGGATCAGTGTTCAGCTGGTGCATATTCACGACGCTATCAGTGGTGAAACGCCACCCCCGAATAGGTCGGCGGGGTGCGTTACCCCAGAAGCCGGCTTCGAAGAGGTACCGGCTATCGCTTACAGCGCACCTGGGAGCAGCCAGATCGCCAGGCCGAAGTAGATGAGCACGGCGGTAAGGTCTTTGAACGTCGTCACGACGGGGTCGGAAACCGCAGCAGGATCGAATCCCAGCTTGTGTGCGACCCACGGAATCAGGTACCCAAACACACTGGCGATCGTACAGACCGCCACCAGGGCGGTGAACAGCACCATCGACAGCGCTGCGTTACCCTGCCAGACCAATGCGATGGTTGCGGCGATGCCACCGATAATGAGACCGATGACGAGTCCAAAGACTCCCTCTCGGGCAAGATGTTTCACCGCATTCTTGTCATCGATATGACCGGTAGCGAGCCCACGCACGAAGATTGTGGACGCCTGGGTCCCGACGTTGCCACCCATGTCCATAATCACCGGGACGAAAATGGCCAGCAGCGCGATCTCGGCTGCTTCCAGTGACCCTTCAGCTCCACCAATAACTCCGCCGGCGAGCAGGCCGCCTGCCAGTGCAACCAGCAACCAGGGAAGGCGGAGCCAGATTTTCTTTGGGAGTGACGAGGTGAGAATGAGTTCACTGCGCGTCAGCTCTGCGTCCTTGATATTCTCACCACGAATGGCGATCCCGCCACCAGTGGTCTTGGTCCCGGTATCCGTGACTCCGCCGTCCGGACGCAGTTCCGCATCTTCGTTTGCTGTCGATTCTTCGGTCTCGTTCTCGAACTCGTCTGCGGGTGTTTTAGCAGTCATAGTGTTCCTCCTGAGCTGGCGAGAAGACGCCGGAGAACGCGCTGTCGAGCAGGCTGCGAATTTGTTCTTCGAGAGTCGGGATTGTGGAGCTCTCCGCGCTGTTCAGTTGTGAGTGGTGATTGGATTCCCACATACGGTTTGGGATGGGAAGTTTTCCGTATTAAATACAACGATTTAGTATTTGAAATAAATACGCGAGGGGTGCCCTACAGGGCGGACGCGAGGCCCGCTGAGGGCGTACAATGGGGCGGCTCTGCCGTTCAGCGGAGGTGGTCAGATCGACATCGCAGCAGCCGCGTGGCTCTTCGTGTCACCTCCTACCCGATCCAACATGTCCGGGGTAGCAGTCGCTGGCAAAGCTGGACACGTCGCTCAAGAGACATTGGTTACTCTGGAACGACGTGTCTGTGGTCGTGACTTTCAGATCCGAAGGCGTGCTCGATCCGCAAGGAAGCGGCTTGCTCAGCGTGCCTTGCGTTCTCCATATCGGTTCCTCCGTTCAGACCCGCAGAGGACGCCGGCAAAGGCGCTGTCGAGCAGGCTGAGCACTAGTTCGGAAAGAGGCTGGCCACGGATATCCCTGATAGTACTGCCACTCTGATTCGTCTCGAAAATTGCGTCTTGATTACGCATACAGCCGAATACGGTTTTCCAGCGACCATTAACGTTTTCATGACGAGACCATGTTGTGGTAAAATGTCACGCAATACGTTCCCACACACTGTTGGGCGATTCTCACTACACTCATCTTTGGTCCATGAGACAGCGCATTTCTCGGCGTCGTGTAGGCCAATGACGTGGTCGATGCACTCATTGAACTGAAAACTAAGTAAATTCCTTAACCAAGCGGGTTCTGGCTGTTAGCGAAGCCCAGAATACCAGAACGACATCTCAGACGTCACTCGGTCGGGCGAACGACGGTGACGGGAACGGGCGATCTACGAACGACGGTTTCGGAGACGCTGCCGAGCAGAAAGCGGGCGATTCCCTGTTTTCCGTGACTCCCAATTACGATTTGGCTCACATCGTTTGTCTCCGCGTACCTAATGATCGTTTGAGCAGGGTTTCCGGCTTCGATTTCAGTGACAACGGATACCTCATCAGGGAGTGTTTCGCGGGTTGTGCCAAGGATGTGTTCACCCTTTTCGCGTTCGTTCGAAAACTCGTCATCTTGCGTGTAGCCGGGATAGGCCCGCTTTCGGCTGTAATCGACCATCGGAATTATCACGTACAATAGAGTCAATGAATCGTCTGGAAACTGTTCGGAGGCGTACTCAGCGGCGCTTTGAGCCGCCGGCGATCCATCGACCGGGACGAGAACGCAGTCGGTCATATGTTCCCCTTTGACGCGGATGACGAAGAAATCGAGGGCACACCGCGACAAGCGGTGTCCTTACAGCAGTTCGGCGAGCAGAACTGTCGCAAGTCCGAAGTAGATCAGGAGCGCAGTAACGTCTTTGACTGTGGTGATCAACGGGTCGGATGCTGCCGCCGGGTCGAAGCCGAGTTTGTGCATCAGCCACGGGATGACGTAGCCGACGACCGAGGCGACAATACACACAGTGAGGAGGCCGACGAAGACGACCATTGCCAATTCGAACGCGTACGGCTCGTCGATCTGCCAGATGTAAGCGGCGGCAGCACCGACCGAACCGATCATTAGGCCAATGAGGAACCCAATAAAGCCTTCGCGCAAGAAATGTTTGACCGCGTTCCGATCATCGATATGACCGAGTGCAAGCCCCCGTACGAAGATCGTCGAGGCCTGCGTCCCGACGTTCCCGCCCATATCCATGATCACGGGAACAAAGAAGGCGAGCGCGACAACGGCTTCGAGGGTGTCCTCGTAGGCTTCAATAACGCCACCTGCGAGGAGCCCGCCTGCGAGTGCGACCAACAACCACGGCATTCGGAGCCGGAGGATGCGTGAAATCGACGATTCGAGGATGGCGGAACTACGCGAGACTTCGACGTCGGTGAAGGTGAAGCCGGCGCTCTTCAGGATGTCCTCGGTTGCTTCCTCTTCGACCACTTCGAGCATCTCCTCGGTGCGGATGATCCCCTCCAATCGCCCGCGGTCATTGATGATCGGGAGGGCAGAGAAGTCCGTATCGGCTAACTCATGTGCAACGAGTTCGGGATCTGCCTCCTCGTTGATTGTAATGAGATCCGTCTCCATGTGATCGGAGACGAGGTCGTCTTCAGGGGCGTTGAGCAGCTCCCGCATCGACATAACACCGACGAGTCGGTCGGCGTCGTCAACGATGTACAGGTAGTAGACGGTCTTCTCTTCGTCTTCCGGTTCGAACTCTCGGAACTTGTCGATCGCTACCCCGATGAACTCGTCGTCTTTCACAGCGACGTATTCTTCGTCGGCCACCTCACCAACTTCGTCGGCGTGAAACTCAGCGTCCTCCATACGACTCACCTCGGATGTGCGACCGAATGACGCCCGCAAATTCGCCCTCAAGGAGGGCGAGAACGAGTTCTTCGAGTGTACGACCGCGCTCACGGGTTGCTTCTTTAACTGGCGTTTCTGCGTGACGCGTGGAATGGTGTATTTCCAGCATACACAGACGGGTTTTTAATTGGTACAAATATAAGTTATGTGGGCATAGTACCGCTTGTGATTAAATGACGTGGAGAGAGTAGCGAATCTCTCATGCTGAAACGATACATGTGCTTCCGGTACTGATAGTTAGAGGGCTCGGTCGAGATTGTGGATGAGGCACGCAAGGCCGAGTTCTCGAAATTGCTTCCACCAGCGTCGTGAACGGACGAACGCACCGTATTTACGCTTGAGTCGAAAGTTCACCGTTTCGCTCTGGTACCGTTGGACGTAGAGGTCTGAATCCAGCCGAGTGTTCCACGCTTTTTACAGTGATGAGAACTCACGGTGTTTGATGAGTGGCCGAATCCTGTTCTCGCAGGCCGTTGCTCGAATCTGCTGATCGTCGTAGCCTTTGTCTCCAAGAAGAACATCAACTTCAGCCGTGTTGCGGTTGATGAGTGAAGGTGCGATCTGTGTATCGTGCTTGCGGGTCGTTGTAATGTGGAGATCAAGGACAGCGTTCGCTCTGGTATCGACTAAGAGTGTGACTTTCAGTTGCTGAATCGTCAGCCTCGTTGAATACCGAGAAGGGACCCACGATTTCAAATGGACCAACGATAGCTAGTAACGAAAATTAGTACAGCGGGATGACTTCATTTGTTGCACGATCAAACCAGTAAATTATCGATTCACTATCTGTGTCTGCTGATCAATCTATCTTCAGATGTGGTTCGTACCCTTCCTGAATACTAATCCACTTGTTCCATCCTGCTTTTATTCCTTGTTCTTGTGAGAACCCCTTCAAATGATCAGCCAATTTCTCTGGCTCATCCCAATGAGAATATCGGCTGTAGATCGGCCTTGTGAATCAGTTATGAACGGTCGATCGAGCTCGATCAACACCGAATATCTCGAGAGCTCGAACAGTATTCGAAAGCAAGAGTCCAGCAAGATGAAGCTGAATACTGAGCTTCATCACCAGTCGCGGTGTTGCTTCTCGCTCCACAAAATCCAAGTCGAACTGGCCGATACTAGGAGTGAGACGTGCGTTTTCGGGCGTGAATTACTCAGAAAACGCACGTCTCACTCCTTCAACCTTATCTGAACACCACCACTCGCACCGATCAAGACTCGGCTTCTTTGTCGACTGGTGTGACGACTGCAGGATCGAAAACCTCAACGACATCACCGCCCGGGATCTCCACGAGTACCGTGTCTGGCGACGGAAGGATCTCAACGTTACCAGCGAGAAGACTCAGATGGACACGCTCCGTGTCTTCTTCGAGTGGTGCGAGACCATTGACGCCGTCCAACCTGGACTATTCAAGAAGATCAAGTCGCCCGTGATCCCCGACGGCGGGAGCGTCGACGATACGGTCATCCATACCGATGAGGCCAACGAGATCCTCGAGCATCTCGGACGGTACGAGTACGCCACGGTCGAGCACATGGTCTGGCTCATCCTGGCCAAGACGGGCATGCGAATGGGCGCAGCCCACGCGCTCGACGTCAAAGACTATCGCCCCGGCGAGGAGCAGCCACACCTGAGTATCGTTCACCGGCCGGAGACCGCCACTCCCATCAAGAACGGACGGAAGGGGGAACGCCCGGTCAGTATCGAGCCCGACGCCTGCGAGATCGTCGACGATTATCTCGAGCAGCGACGACCGGACGTGACGGACGAGCACGGACACGACCCGCTGCTCGCATCTCAACAGGGGCGTCTCTCCAAGTCAACTATTCGGAGATACGTCTACAAGTGGTCTCGTCCGTGTGCAGCCGGTCAGCGGTGCCCTCACGATCGGAATCCGGAGGAATGTGAGGCTGCGACCGACCTCGACCAGGCGTCGAAGTGTCCGTCCAGCGTGACGCCACATCCGATTCGACGCGGGTACATCACTCGACTCCTGCAGGCTGGTGTGCCCGTGGACGTCGTGAGCGATCGGTGTAACGTCTCACCAGCTGTCATCGAGGAGCACTACGACGTGCGAACCGAGGACGAGAAGATGCGACAACGGCACCAGGTCCTCCGAGAGACGCTGGGTAACGCCGATACTTAGTCTTCTATGATTGCAACCCCTACACCACCGGTGGATTTATGACTCCTAGTGAGCGACCTAGAGGTATGACCCTCGAAGACAACATCCGAGAATTAGAGCAGCGTCTCGGAATGAGCCGGAGCGAGGAAGTGGAAGAGACCGGCCGGACCGTCGCTCGTCTTCAGGACTGATGCTCATCCGAGCTCTTTGAGTTCGTCCGCGAACTCGTGTTTTGTGAGTCCGTCAGTATCGAGTAACTCGGTCATCCCCGCACGTCGAACGGCTTCCTCAGTAAATCTGATCCACAATTCTTCGTGCCGTTCTGCGTACCGTCTCCACCGCTCACTTCGCTGGAGATCTAACTCGTACTTCTCGAGAGGGATTTCGATATCGTGCTTTCGCACGAGCACGTCGCAACCGAACTCCTCGAGATACTTGAACCGGCCACCTTTTCGCCGAACCGTCAACAGTCGCTTGGATTCGTTAATGTAGTCGTTTACCCACTCCATCCAATCGTACTCGTCAGATCCATCGGGCTGTATCGCCGTCTCCGGCATCGAGAAATCTGGATTGACTCGTCTGAGGTAGAGCTGGCTCATCCCGATACCCGTTCGATGGTTCGCGTTGGGAAGCGCGTGCTTGAGGATCAAGTTCGATACCAGTCGCCCCGCCACTTCGACCGCTGTTCCGTTCCAATCGACCTGGTTGAGCGCGGGTTCGATTTCTTCGGCCGCGATGTCTTTGTACGCCTGTACTTGCTTCCCTTCTTCCTCGTAGTTCCCCTCCAGAACGTTTCTGAAGACGTCGATCAGCCTGGTCGCGATTACGCTGTTCGCCGACTCCATCGAGTCGATGTATTCGACGAGATCGTAGTCGATTTCGTCCGCAGCCCCGCTCGCCCCGGACGCGGTATAGACGACATAGACGGTACGATCTAACTCGTACGCCTCGACCTTGACCGATTTGTGTCCCTCGTACCCGACCACGCGTTCCCCTACGTCCTCCAGATCAGGGCTGACGAAATCCACCGAGAACTGTTTGTCCAGTTCGTGGTGGTAGCGGACTCGGTTTACCATCTGGTTACTGGCTATACGTGCCCTCCCTAGTAATCACAACGATCCATAACTGTCTATGACGCCAGTGCGTCTTCGGAACGGCACGATCGGTTAGCTGTCGGATCGACCCTACAGTTCACGATCGAGATGGCTCCGACCGTCCTCAGCGAAAGACGAGAGTAGTTTTTTGAAGATGTGCTTCAGATGTTATCCAGATACTGCCGACGTTGTTCCATCTTCTCCTTTTTCGTCCGCTGGTCGTAGTGCTTCTCGATCACCTTAGTGCTCACGTTGGCCCGATCGCTGACGGCCGTCTCCGGGACATCGCTCGTCAGGTGGTGCGTGATGTTGCCGCGCCGGATCGCGTGCGGACTAACGCTCGACGGACACTTCGAGAGGTGATCGGCTCGAGTCGCTTCGCAGTCGTCCGGATCCCGTCCGTGCGGACACTCCTATCCGTACTGACACGGCTGCGTATACCGGTAAGCGTACGCTCGAATCGCCGACTTCGATGTCCGCCCCTGCAACGTCGTAGGAGCGGTTCACGATCGTGCTCGTCGGTCACGTCTGGCCGACGGTCTCGAAGCCAGTCGTCGAGGAGCATACACAACTGGCCGGAGAGTCCGACGAGACGCTCGCCGCGAGTGCCGTTTTTGATCGGCGTCCCCTCGTCGGGCCGGTGAACGACCGCTACGTACTGATCCTCGGACGAGTAATCGTCCACATCAAGCGCGTGGGCCACGCCCATTCGCATCATCGTGTGCCACAGCAACGCCATCGTCACGTGGGGGAGTGAGGCGTACTCGTAGCGCTCGAAATAGCCAAGTGCCGCCTCGGCGTCCTCGCTATCGAGCATCACTTCCCGGACGTTGTCGCCCGGGCGCAGGTCCGGCGACTGGATCTTAACATGGAGCTCCGGATCGACTGCGTCGATGGTTCCGAGCCACCTGACGAACACCCGGAGGGTGTCCATCTGCGTCTTTAGGGAGACCTTCGAGAGGTCGCCGTTGTTTCGGCGCCAGAGTCGGTACTCGTGGATCTTCCGTCCCGTCAGCTCGTTCAGGTTGGTGATCTCCCGGTCGTCGCACCATCTGATGAAGTAGCCGAGACGCGACCGGTGCGACCGAAGCGTCGCGACCGCAACTTCCGTCTCTTTCTGGTCAAGGTACAATTCGAGCGCGGTCTCAGGATCGATTGGTTCGAGTGTCATGGTTCGCTCGGATGCGAACCTCACGATGCCTACAAATCGAGATATTGAACGGTGGTCTAGGCGGTTGTATCTGCGAGAAACCGGTGTCTTACCATTCTTCTCGCAATCTGATCTATTTCCTGCAGCGCCCATGATTTTATACACTGCAGTAATGCCAGAAATCGATAGACGGCGTCGACTTTCCGCCCATTTCAGCCACCGCACGCCATGCGCTGCATTTCGTGAGGCCACCGCACGATCTCTCCTCGAACCGGTGTCTGTAGGTATCGGGGCTGATCGCAGGAGCGTCTCACTGACGACTTTGACGTATTTGCGAGCGTATTCGAGCGCGCCAGCTATGTCGTCTAGTCCGTGACGATCGATGTCGCCGGGCTGGCGATCGCCTCAACCAACTTCAGTGTGATCCAAACTATTTTCATAGTGTGCAAATAGTTGCAGAACATGCAAACCACGAAAGTCCTCTTCGATTTCCCGTTTCCGGAGGAGCGAATTTTCCGGTACCAGGCGATGCAGGATATCCTTCACCACCTCGCGAACAATCCCTTCGAAGAGTTCACACAGCAGGAACTCGCATCGATCACAGGTGCGGACGTATCGTCGATTTCGCGTTCGGTCGACCTTCTCGACAAACTTGGTGTGATCGCAGTAAGTGAACAACGCCCCGCCCGCATTACGATCGACATGGATCATCTTCAGCGCCCGGATCCCGTTTTCATGATACCACAGTCCGAATTTCGCAAGCCAGTCCAAGCCTATCTCGATGAACTCGAGACGTGCATCCGGGAAAGCGATGAACTCGACGAACTTGCTGAAGCCGTTCTCTTTGGGAGCGTCGCTCGCGGAACAGCAGACCGCCGAAGTGACATCGATCTCCTCATCATCGTTGACGGCGACCTCACCTACGGACGGCGTATTTGCACGTCCCTCGCGCGTGACATCGAGGAGCAATCGTTCGATGGCCACCGGTACGAGTTCGAGGTCCTTGTCGAAACGCCGGACACCGCCGTCTCTCACGGAGGAGAACTGAAAGAGATCTTCGACGAAGGGCTGGTGCTCGACCGTTCCGACCAACTACAGAAGCTCCGGCAGAACATCTACACCTCGTCAGGAGGTGGTGCGTAGAGATGCCGATTAACCACGACGACATCGAGCCGGAGCTGTCGAACGCACGGGAAACGTTCCGTCGTGGTGGGCAAACTCCCGAGGAGGGATTAGACGTCTCGAGCGCCGACCTTCTCCAACTTCGAAAGGCATGTCGACTGCTCTCCGGAGCAGAGCGATTACTCGAAGACGAATATTATACGCTCGCGATCGAGGCCGCCTTTATATCGATCGAACGAACGCTGCTCTTCTGGCTGCTTACCGAGGGGCACCACGATCCATCCCAGCCGCCACAATCACACACCACCGCGATCAACCGAAGCGCCGAAGTTGGATTCCTCACCGACGAGGTTGCGACCGAACTCGAAGATCTCTGGAACGAAAACCGGGCGCACACGTACTACCAGGACGGGATGACCACAGATGATCGTGCAGATGCCATGGTCGCGCTCACTAACGAGATCCATTCACAGATCGTCAACCTCGTTGGGCAGTCTCACGAATGTATCTGTGAGTGATTTCGGCGAAAATACGACGAGAGATAGAATCAACTACAGATCACCACAGCCAGGATGTCGTGGTATAATCTGTCCAGGTACTCTCTCCGCTGTTCCATTTTCTTTCCCTGTGCGTTGGTCGTAGTGCATCTCGATTACCTACTCGGAGACGGTTGCTCGATCGCCGACTGCCTTCATCGGCCAGTCTTGTTGGATCGGGCGCGTGATCTCACCGCGACAAAGTGCATGTGGGCTCTTGCTCGATGGACACTCCGAAACACGTTCGTATTCAGTCGCTGGATAGTCGTCGATCTCACGTTCATGTGGACACTCTCCAGTCCGAATGCATGGCCGCGTATACCGATACTAGTCTCCTCGAAACGTCGTGACGACAGCTACCGAGATAGCTGCGAGGAACGTGGGGTATCTCAACGCCTTTGTGCGTCGATCCCTCGAACGGGCGTATGACCGAGCGCAGCGGCTTCGATCCCGACCGTCGAACCGTTCTCGGAACGACGGCCGGGGTACTCGCGGTCGGCGCGGCCGGCTGTACCGCCCTCGAGGACGACACCCATCCGCAACTCGAGGAGCTCGACGTCGGTGCCCTCCAGGAGACGGTCGCCGAGCAGTCCGAGGCCGGCGACGGTGCGGTGACGCTGGGGGTCGGGTTCGCCGATGACAACCTCCCGATCACGAGCGAGCTCTACGAGCCGAACCCGGCGGCCGAGATCAGCGACACCGAGCAGTACGACACCCAGGAGCTGTCGGAGATCGACCTCCTCGAGGAGCCCACCGAGGAGCTGCCGACGATCGATACCGACGAGATCGAGCTGTACGCCCTCGAGCTGTCGCCGGGCGAAACCCGAACGATGGGGCTGACGGTCCGCAGCGACGAGGACGTCGGCTTCGACGCCCATCTCCCCGAAGGGGAGCCGTACGACCCCGACGATGGGCTCGTGCTCAACTGCTACTGTATCGACGAGGTGTGGAACGTCCCGGCGGACGGAACCTGGACCCGCGTGATCGAGATCGGACTCGAGGACGGGATCGAGGATCCGGAATCGGCTGCGATGGTGTACGGCGTCTTCGAGGAGTAGTCGGCTACTCGGGTTCGTCCTCGATCAACACGACGGCCTCGCCGTCGACGACACGGTCATCCTCGGAGTCGACGGTCGTTCGGAGCCGGTACCGACCGCCGCCTAACTCCTCGACGATCTCGCAGTCGGCAGTGATCGTTGAGCCGATCTCGACAGGTCCCTGGAACTCGAGGTCTTGGGAGAGATACACCGTCAGCCCGGGGAACCGAGCGAGCGCCGCGCTGATGGCGCCGGCGACGAGGGTTCCGTGGGCGATCGAGCCTCCGAAGCGGGTCTCCTCGGCGAACTCCTCCTCGAGGTGGAGGCGATTGGTGTCGCCCGAGACCTGCGCGAAGGCGGCGACGTCCGCGTCGTCGACGGACTTGGTGAACTGTACGGTGTCGCCGACCGACAGCTCCGCGAGACTGTCGGTCGAGCGTTCGGTTGTCCAATCGGTGTCGCCGTAGCTGACTTCCGGCACCGCGGGTTCGGTTCCGCTCGACTCGTCGGCGGACTGTAGCCCCATCGCGGCCAGCATCGCGCTGTTGGCCTCGGCGTAGCTGTTGATGACGTGGCGCGAGATGGTTGCCCAGCGTTCCGGAGTCGGTACGACGTCGGTTGCGTCGGTGGGGATCGAGTTCGAGCTCATGGGGTTTCGGCCGTAGCTTGCGTGTGTGTACCATCCCCACCCTCTTGACAGCACTGCTTACCACTCCGAGGTCGAGACGGTCACGCGATCAGTACCCTCGCTCCTCGAGGAAGGCCGCGGCGGCCTCGTTGAACGCCGTCGGGCGGTCCTGGTTGACGAGGTGACCCGAGTTCTCGAGTTCGAGCCACGCGCCGTCCTCGACCTCGGCGGCGATCTCGCGGCTCTGCCGTTTGACCGGGGGTGCCTCCTGGTCGCCGTGGACGACGAGCGTCGGCGTCTCGACGTGGCTCAGTTCGGGCGGGTCGAACCGGTAGAGCGCGTTGAAAATCTTCCGGTACTCGGCGGAATCGACCTCACCGACGGCCTCCATCGCTGTCTCTCGGACTTCGGGCTCGACCGAGAGCCACCGCTGACCCGTCGTCGCCCGGATCGAGGTCAGCATCGAGCGAAACGTCGCCTCGGGCCCGGTCATCGATAGCGAGGCCGTAAGCGCGGGCATCGGTGAGAGCAGCGGCTTCGCTCCGGGCGGGAGTTCGACGGGTGGCATCGATCGAACGGCCCCGCCGAGAATCGCGCCCGCCGCGCGGTCGGGGTGGCGGTCGAGGTAGTTCTGGACGACCATCGAACCCAGCGAGAGCCCACAGAGTACCGGTTCCTCGAGGTCGAGGTGATCGAGCAGCGCCTCGAGGTCGTCGGTAAAGAGGTCGATCGAGTACTCGTCGACGTCGGTCACGCCGGTGTTGCCGTGACCGCGCACGTCGAGGGTGATCGGGCGGTGTGTCGAGTCGAACCGGTCGACCTGGGGCTGCCAGGCGCGGCCGTTCTGCCAGCCGCCGTGGACGAACACTAGCGGCGAGCCGTCGCCGCAACTGTCGTACCACAGCGTCGCGTCGTCGAGCGAGAGTTCTGCCATGGTCCGTTCTGTGCTCCCTCGGTTATAGGCCTGTCTCCAAATCGCTACGTATCGCGGGCCGACGACTGCGGCCCGACTCTCGGGTCGGCGACGGCTACTCGCGGCCGGAACCCACCCACCGATCCCAGAAGCTATCGAACTCCGCGTCGTCCTCGGTGAGACGTTCCCACTGGGCGAGACCGCGTTCCTCACGGGTACCGGGAATGGTGTTGTCGAGGACGAGCGCAGCCAGTCCGCCGACGGCCATCCCCGTCGAGCCGATGATAAACACCGAATCGACGAGCGCCTGTGCGGTCGCCTCGATCCAGACCGCAGCCGCGGTATCGGCGACGAGGTCGGCCTCGATCAGCGGAGCGATCGTCGACGCGAGATCGATCGCCTCCCGGAACGCGATCGGGTCCGCGAAGTTCGCCATATACTCGGGGATCGCGAGGCCGACGAACAGCGCGAAGCCGACGACGAACACGTTCCGCGAGGACTCGAGGTCGACGTGTCTCAGGTTCGCGATCCCGACGGCGACGATCTGGGCGAACATCGCGACGAACAGCCCGCCGACGATCGGATCGGGGATCGTCGCGATCAGCTGGCCGAAGTAGCCGATAAAGCCCGCGACGATCATAACCGCGGCGCCGATCTGGACGACGTACCGCGAGGCCACGCCCGTGAGCCCGATCGCGCCGACGTTCTCGGAGTAGGAGGTCGACCCGCCGGTCCCCATCACGCCCGAGAAGACGTTCATCAGCCCCTCCATACCGATTCCGTGGTTGATCCGTCGCTCGCTTGGTGCCGCCGACCCGGTCAGGTTCGCCACCGCGTAGTAGTCGCCGATGCTCTCGACGATCGAAGCGAGGACGCCCGCGAACATCCCCACGATAAATGCGGTCGTGAACTCGGGGACGCCCCACTGCAGCGGGTGGATCGGCAACAGCGGGTCGACGTCGGTGACGTCGCCGAGCGGGACGTGACCCGGGTGGCCGCCGCCGAGGACGCCGGTCGCCGAGAGGGCCGCGGCGACGACCCAGGCGATGCCGATCGCCAGCAGGACGGGATACAGTCTGAACGCCCGGTGTCTGAGCTCGAGGTACTGCGAGAACAGCAGGATCAGCCCCAGGGTAAACCCCAGTAGCAGCCAGCTCTGGTCGGTAGCGGTGATCTGGTCGGCGTCGAACAGCGCCAGGCCGATCAGGGCGATCGTCGGCGCGATGACGACCGGAGAGAGGTAGCGACGGAGCTTCCCGACCAGGCCGAAGTACCCCATCGCGACCTGGACCGCCGCGGCGACGATGATCGCTCCCTGAAGCTGGAGCAACGCGGCCTGCCAGTCGGGCTGGCCCTGGACGCCGCCCGCGGTCACGACCGCGATGACCGCAAGCGCCGGCGCGAGCATCGAGAAGGGCGCCCCCTGGACGATCGGGTACCGGTTCCCGAAGGTCGTCTGGGCCAGCGTCGCGATCCCCGAGACGACGAAGAACGTCCCGATGAACTGGGCCGTGACGTCCTCGGGCATCCCCATCGCTCCGGCCAGAATCAGCGGCACCGCGATGTTGGCGCCGACCATCGTCAGGTAGTGCTGGATTCCGAGCACCGTCGACTCGCCAAGCGGCGGTCGGTCCTCGATCCCGTACTCGATCCCCTCGGCCCGCTCCCGGTCGACCGCGTCGTCGTCGGTCATCCGTCTCTGTTGGATAACGCGGCAGCCGGCTCAAATGGGTATTGATCCGGATCGTCCGACTCCTTCGGTCGGAAGCCTGTCACGCGGTCTGCCGTACACGCCCCTCGAAACGAGCTCAGAGACGGTCACGGATATGCCGTCGCTGACCGACGGCGACCCGTCTCACTCCTCGCCGATCGGCTCGACGCGGAATACGTAATCGTCGTACGCCCCGTCGAGATTCGTCGGGCTCTCCTCGTCGGTGTGGGTCCGACAGAGGGCCGCCTCGGCCTCGACGGCACCTTTCCCGGTCTCCTCCTGGTAGCGCTCGAGGACGACGAACGCCGCGGGCTCGTCGCAGTCGCGCCGGTGGCACTCGCCGTCGGTCGCTGTCTCCTCACTCATACGGTCCCCTTGTGGGGAGGCGACAAAACGCTGTGGTCGTCGCTCGAGCGGAAGCGTCCCGGAGGTCACTCCTCGTCGTCCTGCTCGTGGAGGATCGTCGACACGGTGTCCGAGACCTCCTCGAGGGCGACCGCGTTCGTCTTCCGGAGATCGCCGTCCTGTGCCTCACTGAGGTGTCGGACCGCCTCCCGAAGGTGGTGCTCGGTCTCCTCGTTTCCGTTCTCGGTCATGGGGACCAGCAGCGGGCGTACGAACCTGAAGCTGTTAAGCTCGTCGCCGATCGACTCCGGACTGCGTCGGTTGTGTACGGCGTTCCGTGGCGCCCACTCGACGCGACGACGCGAGCGTCCTCGCGCTCCCACCTCCCTCGCCACCGACGGATTCAAGTCTGGTTGCGGTAACGCAATCATAATGATCCGAGGCGAACGACCGACGCGCCGTTCGGGGGCCGAGCGATGAAGGGGTTCGTCCTCGGCGGCGTCAGCTCCGGCGTCGGCAAGACCGTCGCGACGCTGTCGGTGATCCGGGCCCTCGAGGACGCGGGCCACGACGTCCAGCCCGCGAAGGCGGGGCCGGACTTCATCGATCCGAGCCACCACGAGGCAGTCGCGGGACGGCCCTCCCGCACGCTCGACCTGTGGCTCTGCGGCGAGGACGGCCTCCGCCGGAACTACCGTCGCGGCGAGGGCGACGTCTGTGTCGTCGAGGGCGTGATGGGACTGTACGACGGCGACGGCTCGAGTACGGCGATGGTCGCCGAGGCGCTCGACGTTCCCGTCGTCCTCGTCGTCGACGCCAGCGCGGGGATGGAAAGCGTCGCCGCGACGGCCCTCGGCTTTCGCGAGTACGCCGACCGGATCGGCCGCGACGTCGAGGTCGCGGGGATCGTCGCCCAGCGGGCCCACGGTGGTCGCCACGAGCAGGGGATCCGGGACGCGTTGCCCGCCGACCTCGAGTACTTCGGTCGGATCCCGCCGAGAGACGACCTCGAGATCCCCGACCGCCACCTGGGACTCGAGATGGGCGAGGAGGCGACGCTGCCCCGTGCGGCGCTGCGGGAGGCCGCCGAAACCCTCGAACCGGAACAGCTGGCCGCGGTCGCCAGCGAGCCTCCCGCGCCGGCGTCCTCGCCGGAACGTCCATCGCGCCCAAGAGCCGTCGACGCTCGCGTCGCGATCGCCAGCGACGCGGCCTTCTGTTTTCGGTACCCCGCGACGATCGAACGCTTTCGCGAGCGCGCGGAGCTGGTGACGTTCTCCCCGGTCGCCGACGATCCGGTTCCCGACTGCGACGGCGTCTACCTCCCCGGCGGCTACCCCGAACTCCACGCGACGGAACTTGCGGGCGGCGACACCCTCTCGGAGCTCGGCGAGCGAGCCAGCGAGGGGCTTCCCGTCTTCGGGGAGTGTGGCGGGCTGATGGCCATGTCGCGGTCGCTGACGACCGCCGACGGCGAGCGCGCCGAGATGGCCGGGATTCTGCCGGCGGACGTGACGATGCACGACCGCTACCGGGCGCTCGACCACGTCGAGCTCGAGGCGATCGACGGCACCCTGACCGCCCGCGCCGGCGAGTCAATCCGAGGCCACGAGTTCCACTACTCGAGCGCCGACGTCGACGGCGACGCCCGCTTTGCCTTCGAGACGGTCCGGGGTGAGGGAATCGACGGCGAGCGCGACGGCCTCGTCGAACACGAGTCGCTCGGCACCTACGCCCATGTCCACCCCGAGAGCGGGGCGTTCGACCGGTTCCTCGAACTGCTCGGGGACTGAGACCGATCGGTATCTCGTCGGACGCGTCGCCGTCCTCGGACCGTCCTGTCGTTTGATGACAATTGACGCGAATGGATGGGTATGGACGCGCCGACGCCGATCGCCGTCATCCTGCCGACGACGGGGTGGAACGACGTCTGCGAGCAGATCGCCGACCAGCTCCAACCGGACGACGAACTGCTCGTCGTCTGTGACGAGTTCCACGAGTCGGTCGCCGATCGTGCCGAAGCCCGTGACGGCGTCCGTTCGATCGTCGCGGGCGAACCCGAGGACTGCTCCGGGAAGGCCAACGCGATCGCGGCCGGGATGGAGGCTGCCGACGCCGAGCGGATCGTCTGGACCGACGACGACTTCTCCCACCCGTCCGGCTGGCTCGAAAAGCTGCGGATCGACTACGACCGCCGAGGGCCGACCTCCGAGCTGCCGGTGTTCGTCGGTCGGGACCCGCTTGCCGCGGTGCTCGAACCGACCCACGCGATCAGCGGAACGCTCGCCGTCTCCCTCGCGAACATCCCGTGGGGTGGGTCGCTCGTCTTCGAACGCGACGATCTCGACGACGAACAGCGGTTTCTCGACGAGCTTCGACAGACGGTAAGCGACGACGGCCTCCTCTCGGAGCACGTCGAGTTCACGACGATCAAACGGCCACGCCACGTCGAAATCGGCGGTTCGACCCGCGAAACTCTCGAGAACCAGGCCCGGTTCGTCAAGATCGTACGATACCACGATCCGACGGGAACCGCCGCTCAGGGGATGCTTGCGGCCGTGTTGACCGTCGCCTGCCTGCTGTTTCCGCTGCCGATGCTCGCACTGACGACGCTCTCGATGGCCGCGATCTACGCCGCGTTCGGCATCCACCGGTGGACGTTCCTCGCGGCCTACCCCGTGGCGCTGGCGGCGATCCCCCTGCTCGTCTACGGGCTAGCACGTCGAACGTTCGTCTGGGGTGGGCGACGCTACCGATGGGACGGGAAGTTCGATGTCACGATCGAACCGCTCTAACAGCTTTCCCCGTCGAACCCAGGTGCTCGTGCCCTGTCTCCTGAAAGCAAACTTGTCCTACGACAACCAAAATTGTTTTAGTATCGACCATCCATCCCTCGGACGATGATAGCTGCTGTCTCGCTCGGCGAGCGGGTCGGGCCGCGGACCCGCGACGTCGGTCGATCGAAACGTTCGCTCGAGGACTCGACCGGGCCGTGCCCTGCGATCTGCGGGACGGGTTTCGAAGCGGCGGAGGCGCGAGCGTGAGCGGAACGAACACCGGTCCGGAGGCGACGTTTCGACGGCGGTCGCTGGGCGAGACCGATCACCGATCGGCGCCGTGCCTCGCCGTTGCTGGCGTGTTCGTCGTCGTCGCTCGGCGGGACGGCACCGTCACGGCCTTCGAGGACGACTCCCTCGAGTCCCGGTGGACGACCGCCACCTCGGGCCGGATCCACGAACTCGCCGTCTGCGGAGACGTCGCGGTCGTCGCGACCGGCTGCGAGGGAACGGCGACGGTCGCGGCCTACGCACTCGAGGACGGCCGTCGTCGCTGGCAGTACGACGTGTCACCGCCCGACGGCGACGACGTCGGGGCCTCTCGTGTCGTCGCGCTCGAGGACGGCGCGACCGATCGGCTGTACGCGGCCGTCCGTCGCGTCGGCGACGGGAGACGGTCGGGGACCGTCCTCGCGTTCGACCGCGACGGGCGGGTCCGCTGGCGCTACGGGACCGACGCCTCGCCGGTCGCGCTCGCCGCGACCGAGCGGGGCGATCGGCTGGCGGTTGGCTACGATCGCTGCCCGGGCGCCCACGACAACGGGTTGGTCGTCCTCGAGACCGATGCCGGCGAACTCGCCTGGACCTGGGATCCCGGAACCGCGGGCGACCGCCGCGTGAGCGACGTTGCGTTCGACGGCGACACTGTCGCGGTCGCGAGCTGTGGCGACGGCTGTGGCTACCTGCTCACGGACGGCGGTGCCGAACGCTGGCGAGTCCCGTTTGGAACCGAGGACGGAGCCAGGGCTCCGACCCATGCGTACGCCCACGACGGCCGAGCGGTCTTTGCCGTCGAACCCATCGAGCACCGCGACACCGACCACCGAATCGTCGCTGTCGACGGCGACGGCGGTGCGCTGTGGACCGCTTCCGGACGGGGCCGTATCGACGGATTCGCGACGAACGGCGACGTCCTCGTCCCCCGTCCCGTCGGGGCCGACGTCGACACCCACGCGGTTCGTCGGTTCGTCCTCGAGACCGGTTCCGCCGAGGACGTGAGACTCGACGGAACCGTCACCGCCGCGACCGTCGGCGAGGGGACGATCGCGGTGATCGAACGCCGCCGTTCGTTCAGTGACGGGGAAACGACGCGCGCCGAGGACACTCTCCTCGTCGGAGCAGTCATGCAGCAGGACTGACTCTATCACGGGAACGGTTCGGTTCGTCGCGTTCCGTCGAGACGAGTCGACGGTCGCATACGCAAGGCAAACCACCACAACGGACACTCTCGTCTGTTTTTCCAGATAATGACAGAGACGAGAGAGTACGATGACTCGGCGGAGCGTTCGGATTCAGCGGACGACCGACCGGGCTTTCGTTCGGCACTGACCGACGACGAAGGTCGACCACGCCGCGTGATGACCGACGGCGGAGAGGAAGAAGCTGAGGAAGAGGAGGACGAGGAAGCCGAAGAAGACGAGGAAGCCGAAGAAGACGAGGAAGCCGAAGAAGACGAGGAAGAAGCTGAGGAAGAGGAGGACGAAGAAGCCGAAGAAGAGGAGGATGAAGACGAGGAAGAAGGTGAGGAAGGGGAGGACGAGGAAGCTGAAGACGAGGAAGAAGCTGAGGAGGACGAAGAAGCCGAAGAGGACGAGGAGGAAGC
>JGI2924J29684_1078211_pt1 | contig 35589 bp, 31 predicted proteins | sample BenlonsequencITS_FD_29684 | JGI IMG/M metagenome (IMG submission 29684)
GGCTTTATAGCCATCCGGTATATAAGTCGGAACATAGTCTTTGGTCCAGTTTACAACTGGATTTCCTCCGTTCAAACTATTATCGTTCTCTTTTAGTTCAAAAGACGTATATTGCTGCTGGATATCCTTTAAGTAATTGAGTACCTTTACTCTCAAGGCCTGCACACTCGTAACAGTGGTAAACATAATGACAAGCATGATCAGTATTGCTACTGCCGCTTTGTTTAAAATCTTCAACATCTGTTGTCTTGTAGCATAAGTTTGTGACTTTTTTAACTGAGTATCCAGTTGCCGGCTAAATTTTTGAATTGCCTCTTTTGAAGGAGCAAATTCGGGATCATTTTTGAGTTTTTCCTTTTCCTCCAGGAAAAGCTTCCCTTCCCTTTCGGCAGCATCGTGCATAACCAGCTTAAACAAACTGTCCTCATATTCTTCAAAAAGTTTTTTTCGAATTTGATCCGGACGGTTATTTGTCATAATTATCCATCTCCTTGCCAATCATTTTTTTAGCGTTTTTACGGGCTCTTGTTAAATACTGCCGGACGCTGTCGGGAGCGATATTCAAAATTGGCGCGATTTCACGATCATCCATATCCAAAATGTATTTAAAATACAACAATTCTTTCTGGTTTTCAGGAAGTTTCAATATGGCATTTCCCATTTTTTCGATTTCTTCCTGTTGAATAATCTTGTCGACTATCGTATCTTCACCATCTGGAATTGATTTCGCCAAGTCACTTTCTTCTCCATAATATAAGTGTTTTGTTTCTACGTCTCTGTGTTTAATAAAGTTGATAGCCACACTCCTAGAACTATAGAAAACATAAGCGGCCGTTTTGCAACTATTTAAAGTACGAATTAGAGAGATTTTGTCAACTAATTTTAAAAAGGTATCATTAATCAGGTCCTCAAGGTTGTCCAAATCATGGGTAATATTATAAATAGTCTTCCGTACAAGACCATAATAATCATGATATAAGTTCAACGCAAAGGCCTTATCGCTATCGTCTGCTAGTACCGCGATTATCATCATTACCATCAGATCACTTCCCATTATTTACTTTTGTAAAGTTTTTCCCAAGAATAAAGAGAGTTATTTTTATAGTCCCTACTGAAGCTTGTTGATCAAGATATTTATTTCATGCCTTTAGAAGTTAGTAAGTTGGTGTCAGGCCCGGGGCAAGTTAAAGCCACCGCCTGTAAAAGCGGTGGTTTTATATTACTCTCTTGGCGGAAATGGGTCATTACCGAAGGAATCTTTATCTCTTATCTGACCGTTAGGGCGATGAATTACAAGTTCTAATTCTTGATTACGGGCTATGCTTCTCGCGATATCAATAGCCTCAGACTGTCTATCTGTCTTTATTGTTGCTTTTGTATTTCCAGCACCCTTAACTTGCCAACACCATCCGAAAGTCGCGAGGGATATGCTTTTAAGGGAGTAAGATCACACTTAATCTTACTCCCTTGTAAGAGCTTCGTAACGGTCAGATGACGAGTTCAATAATACTACAAACAATAATAGCAAATTAAAGCGTAAAACTAAATGACTACTTAAACATTAGAAGTTGGCTCGGATCGACGTCAAGGGCTTTAGCGATTCTGTAAATAGCAATAATAGATAAACCATAGACTGATGTACTTTCAAGATGGCTAATGGTGGTATAACTCAATTCCGATTTTTCGGCAAGCTCACTCTGACTGAGGCCTCGCTGCTTCCGAAGAAATTGAATTTTAAAACCTATATTCTTCAAAAATTGATTCTCTTCCTTGGTATATGACTTGCTGCTGATAGGGGGCATATGATTCCTCCATTAGATACAACAATATTTTATCTAATTCTACCCAAAATGGAATTGCAAGAATACGCAGTATTAAGATATAATATTGTTGTTATACCGCAATATCGAATTCATTATTGTCCAGAAATAGTAGAGGAAGGAGTATTACATTGTTAAACATTTGTATATGTGACGACAAGCTTATCCAGCGTAAATATCTGATGATGCTAATTCAAGAATATGAAACTGAAAATGACGTCAGATTCAAACTTTATCAATTTGATAGCGGAGAAACACTTATTGAAAGTTCAACGAGGATAAGGAATTTTTTGATCTTTTCTTCCTTGATAACTATATGAAAGGAATGACCGGACTGGAGACGGCTTTACATATTCGGCGCGACAATACTACCTGCCATATTATTTTTGCATCGGCTTCCGATGAGGCTAATGCTTTTATGACCGCTTCTCCACTTCAAATACTTTCTAAGCCTGTTCAAAAAAAAGATGTTAAGTTCATATTGAATAAAGTATTAGCTTGGAAAGCCGGCGATAGTTACAAATCATGAGTTCTTAAGATATATGTAAGCATTAAGGCGCCAGCGCATTTCCTGTATATCATGTCGTGATAAAGACCACAAAATAAACCTGACCCCTTGAGTTGCCACTGGTAGGCAAGTGATTACTTGCATCTTAATTTTGAGTAAACGCATGTTAATAATTGTCTATTATCATGGATTTGCGTATAATAACATAAGAGGTGAATCGCTTTGAAAACGAGTGTTATAAAGGGTAAAAGAAATCATAAAAGAGTAATCTCCAGTGTCAGAGCTTCAATGGCGATGGAAGGATTGCAACCAAGTTTACATGCTCAAGCACTTGGCAAACTGTACCTTGAAGATAAAATTACCGGCAGAGAAGCAATTGCGAGGATAAAGGAAAAACACTCTGCTAAATTTGGGCTATAAAATGGGTAACGGCTTTTCAACTTATGACCCTTTAGAAAATCGGCAGTCAATCTATTCAGGGAATTCCTATGGCAGTTGGCTTTTGAAAGAGGTTATATTATTAATTAGTCCTTAATTACAAGTGAGCCTTGTAGAGGCGATGATTACTGCGGTTAATAAAAGTATTGAACCATTAATAAGTGTATCTTTGAATACATAGAACACAAGTAACTGAAAAAAGCAATTAAGACGCACCTAGGGCTAGGTGCGTCTTAATTCGGCGGAACTTGTCGTTCCGTGCAGGTTCCTGGACCCAACGCGGAACGACAAAAAGGCTACTCCAATATATTCCGCCGAGTACGGATGTTCTCTAGCTAGTAGTCCTGGGCTTGTTTTCCAATTGGATGGAGTCAACCTCTAGGCACATTGGCAAAAACTCCCTTTTCCTCCCATCATCGGAAAAAGAAGTCTTAATCTCTCCGACACTTTCAGTCGAATAGGGATTTTTCCGCTCAACATATTATCAGTCTCCTTGAAGCTGTTAATAAAGCCGGATGATCGAGTTAGCGCATCTTTTTTCGTTGCCTACCGGCGTCGTATAGTAACGCTGTTCTATTCCATAAAGCAGTTTTTTCAGTTCGTCATCCGATTTTATTTTAAAGGCATTATTCTGGTATTCCAAGTCTGGACAATAATCTCGGATATAGTCCATTACTGTGCCTTTTTGTTCTACCTCAAAGTTATTCAATGTATCTAGTGCCATTGCAATTCGATGCCTGTTCGCCTTTCCGACTTTGGCTACAGAAAATTCTTCGTCTAGCTGAACAAACTCACTTAGTAAAAAATCGGCTGTCTCAACTTCCGTTGCTTCTCTATACAGCACGTCCATTCCTTTGAAAATACAGGAAATTTTGGGCAACCGTTTAAAATATAAAATATCCTGGTCTCTTATGTAAATCGCATCTGCAATAGAATTGATTACTATTGTTTTGCAGTTTTCTTCATATCGAAATGCGTCTCCTAAATACAGCCGCTTTTTACTGAGTAGTTGGGCTTTGGTTACATTCTGAAAATAGTATTCATTTTCGTTTTGATATGAGCATAAAAAATCAAGCTTGTCCACATCTATGGTATTAAGCACATCATATTCAGCTGAATTAAAAGGGGTCTTTAAAAAATCCAAACAGAATGCTTTTGTCGAAAATTGAGCAATTCCAAACCATGAATCTTCATCAAGGTTATGATCAGGGCTATACTGAACATAGGATACAAAGTCATCAGGTAACTCGTATAAAGACACATCAGAAAGCAACTTTTTGTATTTTGGGACATTGCCTCTTAGCCTTAATTTTGCTATCAGATGATTCATTCTATTTGCCACCCCTATCAATATATGTGAAATTATTAATTCGCTTTAATTTCGAAAAACTGAGTCCCTGAGTGCTGCGAATACGTTTTTTGCTTATAAGAAATATTTTAACATTGTTTTCTGTCGTAATGTAGTAAAATTGATACCCCCATAATAGAAATAAGGGGTTGAAATATAGCGTTTGGGAAAAATAGGTAAATACGAACAGAATAGCGAAAGTAAATATCAACGTTTCGCAGTACGGAACACTAAGGGCAACAAAAAAATACCCCAAATAGCTGGGCAGAAAAGCATTGTTTGCTTGTTCTAAGTCTCTAATATCGCCTTCAATATTGTCATTGCTCAAAAAACGAGTGAATATTAAGCTAATTCCCGTTAACAGGACTGGCATACAAATGAAAATAATATAAGATATCCATCTAGGATAGCCGGATAATAAACCAATTTTCACCTGAGCTTTAATTAGAAAGACTACAATAATTAATGATGTAGAATTCATAGTTAAAAATAGCTGATATAGAACATTTAACACACAAGATGTACCTCCCTTCAATGCTAGATATTTTTAAACATTCAATTTGCTGCACCAATAGCTATAGAGCACCTTTTTGCTTCTTTTTCACTGGATTGTACAACGAAAAATATGTTATAGCCGCTGGGCTTTAAAGCATACCCTGAACCCATAATATTTTGTAGTAAAGCAGTATAATTTCATCATAAAGCCTCTGAGTTTCAGTTAACCATGCTATGGTTCATCTAAGTGATCCAGTTATTCTTTAGGGCATACACTAATTCCCTAAACTTTTTATACAATCATTTAAATCTTTTTCAAACTCATATATACTCTGATAGCGTCGTCCTCTCTTATCCATAGCTTTCATAACAACACTCTGACACATAACTGGAACGTAAAATCTCTTTTTAGGTAGTTTGCTACTTAATAAATAGTACAGTAAGGCTCCCAGGGAGTAAATATCAGATAGATGAGTGGAGTCCGCTAAATTATTTAGCTGTTCGGGATCAGTAAAATCTTCTTGTCCATAGCTCTTTTTGGATAAGCTAGTCCTAAATGACACTGATTCAGGATCTTTTGCCAATCCAAAATCGGCTATTTTTACTTTCAAACCATGTTTAGTTTCATATAACAAAATGTTATTTGGCGCTAAATCTCGATGATATTTATCTTTCTCATGTAAGTACTTAATACCTGATACAATCTGATCAAAAATTTTAATACGTTGATCTACTGAAGCATCATGATTATCTTTTATCCATTTTTCCAGAGAAAAGCTTGCTAATGGCATAGTAAACCAAAAAGGTGTACCTTCCAGCTGAATCTTCTCAACCTCTACAATGTTTTTGTGCCGTAACTCTTTAGTTAGCAATCTAACCTCTCTCTTAAACCGAAGTATATATTCATCCCCATCATTTCCATAAACCTGTTTAAAGTAACTTCTCGGAAAAAGCACTTTACAAGCTACAATTGTATTTGATTCAGGATCAAATACTCTATAAACTCTGGCAAAAGAACCACTTCCGATTTCTTTTAAGACGATCAGCTCAAACTGCTGTTTTATCTGTCCTATCTTTAGGATCTCTTTTTTCAGAACATTAATGGAGTATTTTAAATCGTTTAAGATTGACAGCTGGACTTCTTTGGAGCTAACCTCAACAAGCCTTTCCGTACAATCATTATATACCTGCAAAAAAGTATATAAGGCGCTTTCCGTGGAATCTCCGACAACTTCACCAATTCGTTGGAGACAGCAATTCATTTCATTTATGTAAAACAATATTGAATCTTGCTGAATTTCGGACTCTATAAGTTTAACAACTAATTTTTGCAATTCCTCTACTGGTGAAATTAGTATTAAGGGTGCATGCAAAGTATTATTTATATCTGGAAGAAACACCGAGTTAAGCTCATCCAAGGTTATGCCTGCTGAAAGAGCAATTTCATTCTTGTAATTATTTAATAATCCTGGCTGACTCCAGATTTGATTTGATAAATAACGTAAAGGTAATTTGCTTCCCTTTTCTTTTAAATTGACATAGTAAGCAACCGAAAGAACTATTGACTTATATTTTTTAAATGACGTGCAATCCGCTATCACAGCACCTGATTGATCTTTTATTTCTGCATCTTCAATCCATTGTAATAAATAATCTTTCATCGGGCTTCCGCTATCACTTAGCAAGTTTATTACTGAATCTTTTATCCTCATGAGCTCTAAGTTGTAATCTGGACCTCTCTCGATTAGACATTCCATAGCCCTAGGATCAAGTTGTATTATTTTAGGCAGCCAATCAACCGTTTTTCGAGGCTTTTGATTTTTGAAGGTGATTTGAATAACACCATCTAATAATAGAATTTCTAAAGAGTCATTTAAATCTAACCATGTAAATCGTTGAAGTACTTGATTAACAAAAGGCTTATACTGTTTTGGACCTTTTAAAAGTAATTTAAGGACAAATTCCATGATCACTTTTTTACCATGCGGTTTATTTAAAGTAACCTCTACCCCACTATACTTCCGTCCGCTCGCTAACATTTCAGTTGGGAAACGATACTCATTCTTATATAGTTTACTTACTTCTATGCCGATATGATGTTCATCAATCTTTAAAATGTACTCCGGAACCATCTTTGATCATCACCCCTATTGATACCTTCTTCGCTTATTGCAGGTTTCTTCTAGCACGCTTTTTTAATATAAGTTGGTTGGCAAATTCTTTTCCAGGCTCACAGGCGCTACAAGTAAAGGCATGATCGATCCAATCAATGCTTTTTAAAGACTCGCCTTGTTGATGGGTGATAAAATACTGGATATCCGTAACTTGCAGAAGTTGCCCAATTTCATTGCCCCGATCGTCGTCCACCCGGGCCTTTGGCTCATCTAAAAACATGATGGGTGTTGTTTTTCCGTTATTGTTTTCACTTAAAGCTGCGAGCAAAATCATTAAACTGGTACTGGCCTTTTGCCCTGAACTAAGGTGTGGACCGTCAACTGCAACTGGTTCTTTTCCATCATAGCCAATAAAGAGATGAATTTCCCAGGTTTCCGGTTCTGGAGTGACTTCGACCAACTTTCCTTTGGCCGAAGCCTTGAGTAGGTCTGCAAAGCTTTCAAATTCTGTAATATAATCTTTCATGATTTCTTTAATATGACCGCGGAATTGAAATAGCAAATCATCACAGGTCCTTTCAAGATCCGAACGGTCTTCTTTTAATGTGCGTAGGTTCTTGGCTAGAAATTCTACTTGTCCTTCCTGCGCTTCGACCAAGCGGACGACTTCCTCATTGACAGAGGAATCATAAAGCTTTTCTTTGTCCAGGAGTAAAACATTCAACTCATTGCCCATTTGCTTGGAAGTAAGCAAATTCCCTTGTGGGTCCATAAAGGCGCTACCTTGTACATCATAAGCGATAAAGGCGATGTCATCGTCACTGAGTCCCAGCGCTTTCACTTCCGCCAAGGTTCGCTCTACAGAGAAAACGTGGGAATCAAGTTTATTCTGCAACTCCTTATACCGTCTGGAAAGATCTGCTGCCTTTTGTACGGCCTGATTTTTATTTTCAGTAAATTTTATTTTTTCTTCGCTGGCAACCAGCTCTTTTCTCCGGATTTCTTCTTTTTCCTTTTTTGCCTCAGTCCTTTTCACCGCAGTTTCTTCTATCAAAATTGAAAGTTTTTCTACTCCATCCTGCAACAGACTATACGTTTGTTGCATCTCCGGCAGCTTAGCCAATAACTCTTGGTTTTTGATAGCCTCCTTTACTTCGTCTAATTCGGCTTGGGCATTACGGACACTGTCCTGCAGTTCTCGAACAATGCTTTCTTTTTTCGGCAGCAATTCTTTTGCTCGCTTTTTCTCTTCTTCAATAGCTAATTTACCGCAGCATAGAGTATGGTATTTCATATGAATCGCGCCATCATTATCTTGAAGCAGGCCTTCCAGCGTAATACTTTCAATCCCGCGCGCTTGAAGGGCGTGGCCTTCTTCGACCGTTTCCACAAGATAGACGTGGTTCAATCGGTCCAGATACCCCTCCACCTTTCCCTGGTAGGTGATATTGATAGCCGAGCGAATGCTGGAATAGGGGATATCTTTTCTTTGAGGAAGTTCTTTTCCACTCTTGGGCAACGATACACGAGCCCCATATCTAGCCTTTTCCTGTATTTTTTTGGCAGGAAGGTAGTTGTCCGGTTCCACAATGATCCGGTATCGGTTGTTGCCGATATAGGCCTCGATAGCCTCTTGCCATTTTCTCATATCCGGTTTCACACTGATGGCATCGGCGAGCATAATAAAAGGAATTTGATTCACCTCAAGAATTGGTCTGAACTTTTTCGCTTCTTCTTTATAAGGCAGGAGGTTCCTTTCCAAATCGGAGAGCTTTTGTTTGATTTGGGTAAGTTCCGCTTGCCCCTGAGAATAATCCAGCCTCTTTTTCTCCAGACCCTCTGTGAGAATATCTTTTAGTTTGTCCAAATCATCCATGTTTTGCGATTCAATTTGTTTAAGCCTATTAATTTGCTGACCAAGCTTCTCAACTTCAGGTTCCTGCCGTGTTTTATCGTTTGTATATCGGATAATATCATTATTCGCTTGCTCTTCCAGCGCATCCAGACGGTTATATTCGTCTTCCAATCGGTCAATCTCTGCTTGTTTGGCGGTAATTTTTACAGTTAGCTTATTAACTTTATCCGACTCAGCTTTTCCCATTTCTTCAACTTCGATTAATCCTTCTTCTATTGACCTCAGCGTCTCCTGAGATTCAAAATATTCAAGCTTTTTAAGTCTTAGTCTCGTTCCATTAACTTCCTTTTCCGCAGCTTGATAAAGACGGAATTTTTGTGCTTTTTGTTTAGTTTCTTCAAAACGAGATTGAGCTTGCTTCATTTCTTCTTCTGCTCGCTCAATGGATACTTCCTGTTCACTTAGCCTCTGTTTACTGTTATCGTAACGTTTCTTATAATCCTTTGTGCCTTTCAGATCAAAGATTAAATGAAAAATTGCGTGTGGAGATGCGTTCACCACTTCTCGTATTGTATCAGGGCTCATTGCCATCAGATTACGAAATTCTTTTGTAATCCCCAGGCATTGCTCCAAATCTTCGAGATATTTTCCCACAGTCAACGCCACTTCACTGTAGGCTTTGGTATTAAAATGAAGATCCTTCAGATCATGAAATTCTCCATCGAATAAATAATAATCTCTGGCCCATGAACCTTGCTCATTTTTATAGATCCTACAACAAGCGGTAACCTCGTCTTTAAATTTTCGGGCCGCTTCAAAAGGACGCACCCCATTCACCGGCAAGTTATGAAAAGCTACTCTTACTACAGCCCAGTTACTTTTTTTATGAACATAAAACGAAAATGTCCTTTTGCTTTCAAAATGGCTGGCACCCAGCATCAGGCGAAGTCCATCCCAAATTGTTGTTTTCCCGTGACCGGATGGGCCAATAAAGGCATTGACCTTTTCATGAACTTTATACGGACCATTCGTGCTAGGCAGGTATCCCCAGAATACAGTTGAGAAGTCTTTAATCATTCCAGCTCATCCTCACCGTCAGCTATTTCTTCTTCAATTTTTTCAATAGAGTTCAGGCTTGCAGTCAGACCTTGGATGACATAATCGCATATATCCATCAGCATATCACTATTCAACATATACATGGCCGGCCCGACAGTTATTTTTGATTTACCTTTTTCTAAGAGAATATAGTGGTGTTTTTTTAGAGGCGTCAACAAGGTTTCAATCGTTTTGCGCGAGCTCTGTTTACCTTGCTGAAATTTCGCTCCATAGTTGTAAACAAGCTCATCCACGGTCAGACTCAGTTCATTTTCTGGGTCGACATGACGAAGCTCCTTCGGAAGGACGAGCTTCGTATATATGATGGTTAAGAGGGCCATATGCCTCCTGTCTATCCCTTTAACTCGTTTCAGAAAATAATCGAATGAAGCAGAATCATACTCTTTTTTCAAACGTATAACATACCATTCGGTTCCAGGAGGATTGAGCAACTCGTAGCCCATTAGGGAAAGATAGGTCTGGACATCACGAAACAGCTTAAGATCCCTTTCAATTGGTCCAATTTCCTTTTTAGAGATCCAGCCATAATGAAACATAGAACATATTTTTTGCGCTTCAGGATTAATGGTGGATTCATTAATTTGATCCATTCTTACTTCTCCTCAAATTGCACTCTGTTACAATTTCAACGGGACCTTCGGCTAACTTCTTATAGGAGTCGTTTACTTCGAGTTCGAATATTTCTTTTCCCGTAGTTTCCGGTTCTTTGTTGCTTCTTAATTCTCCGGTCAATTTGATCAGTTGCCCAGTCTTATACATAGCCAAGCCGAAACCATCGATATCTTTAAAGAGAAGTTCATCCATGGGGGCTTGATCTTTCAATTTCATTTTTAACACAATTTCCTGATAAAAGAGTTCCATAGGATTTTGCATCCGATCAATGATCATTTCTTCTTCAATGATATCCACAGGTTCTGGAGGAGGCGTAGCGATGATCTCTTCTTTTTCGTGTTCGAAAAACGCCCGCGTCCTGCTTTCAATAATTTCCTCTCTGAGTTGGAATACTTGCTTGGGTGCTGAAAAGTTTTTTTCAGCAAAGTTTGCCAGAATTTCCTTAGGCGCGTCATGTAGGGCGGCTTCTATCATTTCAGGGGAAATAAATTCACCTAATCCTTTTTGACTTTCTCTCTGAAATTGAATAGCCATTGATAGGATTTGGGTTGTTAAATCCAAAATACTGCTTGTTACGTCAAAAAATTCATCGTATCTTACTCTGGTAAAAATCTTTCGATTGCTGTTAAGCGTTTTTTGCGTATCTTTAATCACTTTAATAATTCCTTGGGTCTGCTTGCCGATCTCTAAAATTTCCCGCCGTGATTTCTTTTGAATCACACGCTCCAGATAGTCTTTCCATACTGACAACTCTCGAAATCCCATTTTTTTAAGAGACTCAGTATGCTCTTCATCCATATTAAATTCATCAGCGAACTCCGCTAGCATAACGGTGGTTTTAATCTGCTCTTCTATAGAAAGGTTTTCCTTGGCAAAGGATAAAAACATAGAGGACAAAAAGGATCTTACTTTCCCAGGGACTTCATAATCAAATCCGTCGAATACGATCCAACCTTTGTCCTGAAGTTCTCTGATTACTCTATCCCGGGACCTCTTGCTCATATAACTTAAGTATTCTTGGGCTTCCTCAATGGAAAACCGTCCTGCTTCACCGGCTAAAGTTTTGGCACCTGCCAGAATAAGAATGATTAATTGAGTGTTTCTTATTTTGAAAATATCAAATAGCTTAAGGTGCTTTTCAATACTTTTGATCATAACGATATCTTTATGCGCTAAATCGTAATCGCTTTTTCCCTCTACCCCCTTTCGATTGTTAGAATTAATAAAATTGATTCTCCCGGCAGAACCAGCACTGTGTTCGTTATTAAGAGTATCTTCCAAAGAAACACCTCCTTGTAAGATTAGTAGAAGGTTAAGGTTAAAACCAACCCGAATAGTCTATGATAACTTATTCTTTAATGTTTAGATGAATTGATTGCCACGCTGCATCTATAATTTCGTGCCAAAGATCTAAAAATAACACCCTTATTCTCATCTGACTCCTTACCCAATGAGTTCTTCCAGCTTAATAGATAACACGTCTCCAATTACCTCCGCAATATAATTCCTTAGGATTTCAAGATCGCTAAATTGTCCAAGATATACGCCATTCCTTTGCGCCAGTGATACTGCTTAAGCGCGCTGCGGGACTTATTGTCTTTGCTTCTTGCCAAGAAATCAAGCACAACCTAACTGTAAAAAGACCTGTATCTGGCCCTAGGGGCACCGTATTAATCCCCGACAAAAGGTCTTCACCAAGATTAGGATCTAAACTTAAAGCACTTAAATGGTCTACTCTTGAATTGCTTCGGAATTTGTATCTGTCCAAGCTGATAAATTCATGAATGCCACTCCAAGCATGTAGGAATCCAACTCCCCAAATAATAAGCAATTTTGTTAATACAGTTGCTCTCCTTTGCCAAAGAAGAACTGGTATTACAAATCGGCGGAACATGTCGTTCCGCGTAGGTTCCTGGACCCGATGCGGAACGACAAAAAATGACTGCCGGTAAGTATGTTCCGCCGAGTAATGACGATGCTTAATCACAAACCGTGCCATTCTTTCCCTCGCCCCAGTTAACACGGATACTAGGCAACCAACTGGGCTTTTCCTCATGCAACCCACCCCGAGTTACCCTCGATGCAATTTCGGATGGAAATATCCTTACTACTAGGACATCAGACCTGTGTCTGCACTAATTTTCAAGAAGAAGCTGCTTAATACTACTTGCAAGGAGATGATTAGCAAATGCAATCCAATAAAACTTGTCCCCTTGTTGAACAGTACCTAGGGTATCTTGTCGTTATAAAAGGCAGATCAGAAAACACGGTTAAGGAATATCGTACCGATTTACTTATGTTTTCAGCTTTGTAATGGCATCCCGAAACAAGCCTATAGCAAAATCTTTGTAGAGGTTGACTTGGAATTCATAAAAAAAAACGATAACTCTTAACGATATGTTTACAACAATGCATATTGTCAAACTGAACTACACGCTTTGAGCCTAGCACTAGAGCAAGAAAAACCGTATCTATCTGACAATTTTGGAAGTATCTCAAAACAAAGGCTCATCTTATTAATAACAATATTGCTGATAAATGACAACCCCAAAACTCCCTAAAAGAATACCAAAATATTTAAGTCTAGAAGATCAGTTAGGCTTCTAATTCAATGCGAGGAGTCTCCAGCGATCATTCGTGAATGGAATCGAGAGGCTGCGTTTAATAAGGTCTTACTTATTCAAATGTCCTATTAAGGCTATCCAAGAGAAGACTGGATTTGTCATCAATATATTTAAGTTGTTCATTGTTGCGCGTTCGTTTTGTTTTATATCAGGTTGTCATTAGTCAATTTTCGTTCCAACCCATTCATAAAACTCCTTTGAAAGTTCGTCTTCACCGATAGTTATCATTTCACCTTGCTGTGAAATTTGAGGAAACAAAGAAATATAGGTGACGTCTTCATAGTTTTTAATATCAACAGAGTCTCTTCCGGAATAAACACATATAACTTTGTCAACAGCCTGTCTGCCTGTTTTACTTTTAGGGTCCCGATACTTAATCCTATAATAAGAATCAAGTTGTTCCATGTCCTTTGTGTTGTAACGTTCCGAGTATATCCCAGAAAAGTTTTTGTGTTTAGCATCAATAACCAACATACCAAGAAACTTTTCTTCTGCAGGTTGAATATCATAAAGTTCTATTCTGATATCTGGCGCGTTTCTATTCATTGTATAAAATAGCTTATTAAAATTCTCTGCATCGTGTCTATTTCTCGGAAGTTCTTCATTAAAGGTAATTTCAATTCGATGAGTCTCATTTGTCAACGAAAAGCCCTGACCATTTGGAATGCCCTGAAAGATGGTTTTTTCAAAATCCCCATAAAACTCATCTGCAGGGCTGTAGCCAACTCCTGTTAATAACTCTATGATTTTAAACACTACGTAGTATTCATATACTTGCCATGTTGGCTTAACTATGGGTGAACGTTTTCTTGTTTCCGCATTCGCCCTAGAATCAAACTTAGAGTTTTTATAAAGCTGATAGAACCTTTTTAACGATCGGTCATTGAACTTATAATCCTGTCTTCGAGGGATTAAACGAATCTGGCTAAATTCAGGTTCATTTAATAGTTTCGAAAAGCGGTTTTTTATTAAGCACAACGAATCAAGCCATTCATTGTATATAGAAAGATGCAACTCTAACTCTTTTATCTTCTTTTTATTAACTATGGATTTGTTGCTTAGATAATATGAGTAAACCGTGGATGCATTATAAGGCAACGACCGATACTTATCATATGCCCAGATACTATCTAAGTTTAATTTAACGATCGCATCATCAGTATCTGCGGCTTCCTTATTCACCATATCTAACACTGATTCAATATTACTAATCCAGTTTGTGATTATGTGTTTTAGAGCAGCACATAATTCCAAATCAATTTGCAACAAATGTTTCTTACTATAATGAGTTAGCTCGCCTTTTCTATCAAAGGGTTTCATTATACCAAGTTTAATCACCTTTGAATCAATTCGCTGGGCCGTATGACCATTAAGGTACTTTTTCTCAAGATGGTATAACTTATCAGATTTGATTCCTTCAACTAAACTAAGTATTTCATGATTATGCTCGACATGAAATCGTGCATAATCATGATGCCACTTGTTAAACTGAAACCGTGGGTTGTTATGACCTCGTTTTCTCTCTAATAAATCGTAGCACATGCCTCGATAGGTTTCTTCGAGATAATCATGTATCATACCAACTTGAGTTTCATCTAAGTGGATCGGACATATTTTAATAAGATTAGTGTAGCAAGACTCGTTGCAGAAGAGCCTAACGGTTGAATACCCCAATCTAAATGGAAAACCACCATTATGAGAGTACAAGTTTTGAGGTTCCCCGACATGAATCGTAATAACCTCACGGGAATCCTGAACCTCTACTTCAAGAAATGAAGAAGTTTCCTTAAACCCCTCGTCAGACAAAAGACTAATATCGAGCGAATACTCTTCTAATATGGTAATTTTTCCGTTATCGCCATAGAGCTCAGGACTAAATGAAGAAACATGATGCTCCTTCTGGCCTACTTTGATGGTTAGAGACAATGGTAGAATTTCGCCATTACATTGTATAGCCATGAATTACCAGCTCTTTCGCCTTTTGTTTTAAGAAATTAACCGATTGTTCAAAGTTCTCAAAGACCTTTTCCTTGTCGTCATCATAAGCTTCAAGAAGTTGCATTATCTTGCTATTTACTACCCTATCTGTATCTAGGTTATATTCCCCTAAAAGTTCGATTAACATTTCTTTGTGGCCTTTAAGCTTTGTAAAAACCCTTTGCCGTAATTGCAAATCAAATGCAGAACGTCGAGCTATTAGAAGTTTACCATTTTCGTCATATGGTATGTTTGCAATATAACTACCAATAGCTTTGCATACCCTAAAACTAACTCCATTTTGTGCATCAATTTTACTTAGCTCTGTATGGATTTCATCTAATAGTGTCAATTCTTTATCGTTCATGCTTTGAAGTAGAGTTAATTCTTGCGCGGCCTTTCTCCAACTGCGAAAGATGTCTGCAGATATAGCATCATATGGCGGCACGCTAACTTCTTCTTCATTGACATTTTTAGCATTTAAAAATGATTGTTTAGTCAAATAAATAACATTGGCCCTATCGAGCAGTCGATTGCTAAATTCTTTGGTTGTCTCGTCAAAATTAGCCGTTCCGATCAGAATAACATTTTTCCCAAGTTTGATTGACTTTCGATATTCTTCGTTTAAGCAATATTGTCGTTCACTAACCAATTTTAATTCTCGGTGATTTTCACTTAACTCAAGAAGTGATATAAACGGACTAAACCAATATTCAACCTGACTTAAGTTCATTTCATCAAAGATAACCATATAAAGTCGGTCTGGGTTTTGGCTTGCATTATATAAAAACCTCGCCAGTCCGCTTTCACTTTCTACATAAGCCCCTGTTAAAGGGTTGAGGTATCCAAGAAGGTCTGAAGGTTCCGAATAAGAAGGGCTAATAGGTATAAAAAGTAAGTCCTCCCCATTTTTTAAACCTAAAGCCTTTGCATACTCTAACGCAAGTTGCGTTTTCCCAGTTCCGCTCATTCCTCCCAAAATTGTCAAGGAATTTGTTTTTACGGCTGTATGAAAATTATAGAGATCTTTCTCTTCATAGTATAAATTACTTTCGTTTACACAATTCTTCAAGGATTGCAGAAACTCATATTCTGTAACCTGGCCTGCAGGTGTCTGTGGCTCGGGTGAAGCTTCTTGCGTTTGAATTGAATTTATAAAATTCATATTTGTGTGATTGTTCTTTAATTCCTCTGTGTAAGAGACACCCTCATTGTTAAATAATGTTCTTAATTCTTCTGCGTAATTATGCGGGATAAAATACAGCCCTTGCCAGCTGCATCGGCTTGTTTCCTTAAATTCTGGCGGTAGCAATACCTTCTTTATCTGTGAGGGGTCTACAGGGGTAAAAGTGTTAATGTTTCTCGGATTGGCGGTTAAAGCATTCGAAGGCACATGATAAAGTACATCTTCACAAACAATGAATTCAGGACATGGCATCATTCCGTTATAGTGTATAAATTGAACTTGGGTCTTTTTCTCGAGAATCGACTCAAATCGTCTGCGGTCAATATGAGATACAACACTAGGAACGGTTACGTAGGAATCTGCCTCAGGTTTTTCATCTGAAATATGAACCATCTCAAAATTATAGAAATATCGTTCCCTAGAATCATTTGGGTCTCTAATTGGCCGAAGAACCGGAATGGCTAAAATAAGTCTATTCGCAAGATTTTCCTTCAAGAACGATAGATAATTCTCTGGTTGATGAGGAAGACCAATACTATTAAGAACTTTTAAATTTCTTTCCACAAATGAAACAAATGACTGAGATGAAACTTGGTTAAACTTTACAATCGGCTCGGGCAATGTTGACACGGGCTCAAGATATATTACAATGCCACCCAAATTTTTATGATATCCGATCGGAGTCCTGTCTACAGATAACGGGAAATTCCCGTTACCTGAACCACCTGGAGCTTTAAATAATATATAGTTTCGTTTAATCCAATCTATATCCCCCATATTTAAGGTTTCATTCTCTAACCATCCCATGTTATACTCCCTTTCCTATCAATGCTCTCAACCAATCTGATTCGTCAAGTGCCGGAATTTCAACAACCTTCATACAATAATCCGAGGCAATATTCTTAACTTCTTCTAGGTCTTTTGTTTTTCTAAATGCCTGTCGATGGAGAAATAATGTCTTACTTTGGTTATCCTCATACCATTTAGGGTTTTTACATTCCGAAATGTAAATAATCTGTTCCTTTGGAATCCACTTCGGTATACTACCTAGCAATACTCGTGTTGATGCAATAACATAGTTGTTATCGCTAGGGAATACTTTCATTAACATGTTTGCTTTCCGCACGGTTTCCTTAATTGTATTTAAAACATCATAAATTGAATTACAGTTTAATGCTTCAATTATCAGTCTAAGTTCTCTTTGTGACTCCCCGACCTTTGTTGTTTCATCTGTTAAGCGACTCTTTAATTCTTCAACCTCATTTTCTTTATGATATAAGTTTTCTTGCAATTCGAGATGCTTTTTTTCTTCTTCTTCGAGTTTAACATTGACCGTTTCAAGCTTCAGCTTTTCTTGATTCAATTTTGAGTTTAAGAATTCTATCTGTTCCTCTTGCTTTTTGATTGTTTCCCTAAGAATCTCCCTTTCTCCCAAATATGTTCGTTCATCTTTCTTTTGCGTTTGCCAAGTTGTTAAACACTGCCAAAACTTCACGCGATTTTCAATATCTAAATCCTTGCTGTAATCACCATTTAAGAAAGTATAGAGTAAAGCCATTTTTTCAACAATCGTTCCCTCGAACGCTAAAATATCAGATATTGTTTTTGCCTCTGTCGTTGATTCAATAGATGATAATTCATTCTTAATGTCATCCGTCCGAAAATTACACAATTCGGCATACTGCTTAACCAAAAAAGTTTCAAATCCAGAATTCGTTATATACTCCTCAAATAACATGTTTCTGTTTATAGCAATCCAATCGTTAATATGGTTCTTATATGTCTCAGGGTCTATTGTGAAAATGTAGGCTAAAAGGTAAGGTTCAGGTACGTTTGTACGCATAGCACACTCGAATAAAATCATCTCCCCTTGAACTTTTGGTAGTTGTAGGTCTTCAACAACTTTTTGACCTATGCGTTCTAATTCATCATAGAATTTTAGGCCTAACGGTTTGCCACGTCTTATCTTGTATCCTTCTTTAAACAATTCGTCTAATGAATTTTTTAGCATTTGAAAATTCATTTTATCGATTGACACTTTTCCCAAAGGTCTATTTAACGGTATGGTTTTAACATAGTTTATCAACTCTGTTTCTTTAAACCGCGAAATAAAAAATTCATGTTCGTACATTATTTTTTGTCACCACCATACATGTAATTTCATAGGTAAGAATTTCAATCTAGTAATTCTAATTCAAATTCTAAACATGGCCCCACCCCTTCCATAAATTGATTATTTTAAATTTTTATGTACCATTTTTATAATGAGTTATCTTATTAAATGTTGCAAGAGCAATTAATATAAAAATACCTTAATATCTATAAATGAGCAATTTCCATAACATATATTTACAGATAATTAGTTAAACTTCTCCTTAAGTAACTTTACGATGCTTTAAAATAACGTCTAAAGGTATTCCATTCCTACCACACTATAATCCATTGAATGTATTGACCTTTTACCGCTTTTCTTACTTTTCGCAGTCCATTACCAAAGAGTAGAGGTTGATGTAGTCCAATGGTACAGTACATATGAGTAAAAGCAATTAAAACTACTTGGTATTTATTAAAACCAAGATTTCCCTTACTTTGTCGAAAGAATATCTCAATTGACCATCGTCTGCTGTAGTAATTCAAAATGGTGTGTGTTTCTAATGAGACATCCATACACAAAAATACATGCAAAGTTTTTGGCTTTTGAAAGGCTTCTTTAGGCCAACAAAATAAGACCACAGCATTCTCAACCCCATTTAAAACGCCTTCATATCTATAAACCCAATAAGATGAACCGTTCACAGCCACAAGGCGAACTTCTTTTTGAGTCACGTAGGATGCAAGGTATCGAGACGATACTCTAATTCCTTGAGGATAGAGAATGCGATTAGTTTTAAGAGCACCAATTAGTTGGTAACCTTTTGCTGCATAGGCGTTAATTAGCTTAGGGCATGTGTACCAAGAATCGACTAAGGCGTAGCCTGATTTAGGGGGAATCGGCATGGTTTTGGTCAAGTTGCAGGCATCATCTATTTTGCTTTGTTTAGTTTTATCATACCGATCAATTTCATAAATGAGCGAGTGTTCGCCGCACTGAACAAGAGTTGCTTGGACTTGATGTCCCCAAACACTTTTACCCTCTAAGTGTGAAAAAATGAAAATCTGCCTGTGTTCGATTGTATGTTGTGCCTGTGACGAAGGTTTAGTCTTATTACAAACAGTGTCATCACGAATCACGAAAATAAGTTGCTCAGTTTGTTTGAACGCGATACAACAAATTGGAGGGATTCTCGTTTAACAATTTTCCGAAGATAGTATTCGACGGAACAACGTTAGAGTTGTCATTTATTGTCGTTCCGCGTCGGGTCCAGGAACCTTTGCTGAACGACAAGTTCCGCCGAGTACTAATGGAGGTTCGCCCAATTCAAAGTTTGTTTAATAAAAGGAAAGTGCTGGCTTGTTTAATGAGATAGCACTAATATGCATATTTTTGACCTTTTATGGATCCGATCTAACTGCCCTCCCATTTCGAATGATCTAAACAAGTTTTTATTAAATAGACTCTTCATCTTTAGTTGCTGCCAAATAATATTATTTATTATTGGTGAACAAATATAGCGTGCTCTTGAACGGACTTATTACATATCAAGATCAATCAACGATACAGGAATCTCAAACCCATCCATCTTATACTGGAACATCCGCTTCAGGTTTCCGTCGCAGGTGGAAAAGAAGAATTGCTGAATTGCAGCATTTTCTCCATTCCCTTTTCTACTCTCCGCTAGCTGATACTTAATGAGATCTATAAAGGATACCAAATTGATATCGTCCATACTATTTGTTATGTCATCGACAAAGTAGCAATGAAAACTTCCTGCCTCCTTACGGCGGAACGCGTTGCCCAACAAATACGACAGCATAAACGCACCCAACTGTCCATCGCTGATTATATTTAAAATAGGATTCTTATTTTCATCACTGAAAGTCAGCTTTGTATCTGACGCTTTGGCGTCGTTGCCCTGTAGCTGGAAGCCTTCAAGGGTGGAGTGCTTGACCAGTTTACTGAAAATGCTAAATAAATAGGGAGCAACCCCTTTCACCTCGTCGTTTTTCATCTGGTTGAGTTTTCCTCGGAGTACGTTTGCCCGTTCTTTAACCAGACTCTCTAACTCTGCTTTTTCCTTAATCTGTTCGTCTAGCATATCATTTTGTTTTCTCTTCTCGCCAAGTTTCCTTGTAAGGTCCGTCAAATGGCGATTTCCTTTACGTAATCGTAATGATATAATTTTCTCTCGTACCTCCAGTTCTTCAAAAACAAACATTGATGGAACTTCTTTCCCCAGCGGCCTAATAGCTTCTCTTACCACCTCCGGCGCAGTAGTTATCTGTTCGCAGTCTGAATAACCGAGAAAAGTTAGCAGCGAATAAATATTCTGCTCCTGTTTTCGAATTAAGTCTGAATCTATCTCCGCAAAGCCATTATATATTTCGAGCGTAACGAGGTCAGCAAACTGCTCTGGATTCAAACCTAGCGCTGCAATCTGTGTGAAGAACAATGCTGTAGTCTCTACAATTCTCTTATCCGTCTCAAGCTCTTTATTCAATATTTCTTCCGCTGCTTTCAGGACATCTTTCAGGTCTTTACCCAGTCGGACCTGGCACGTTTTCCACAGCTGTTTTTCCTCTTTTACCTGCTTCTCCATCGTCAGTTTTTTAGCATCATGGGCCTTAACGTAACTTTCAGCTTCCAAAGCAAGTTGTTCTGCCGGTTTAGATGCAAAAGGTTCTTCAGCGCCGCACAATGGGCATTTTCTATTCTCCTTGCGGTAGTCATCAATTTGTGCTCGGACACCCACCAATCTTGAAAATGCAGTCAGCAACTCATCGCCCTTTTTGGAGTCCTCAAAGGTGGATTCTGTCTTGCGCCAGGCGTCATTCAAGCGAAAATATTCTCCCCAGCGCGTCTGCCACTCGGCTGGCGTAAGTTCAGCGTACCTCAGCTCTGAGGCAAATTTACCGGCCTGTTCCAAAGTTTGATAAGTTAGACCCTGGAGCTGTTCTGATATTTTCCTTCTCTGCTCCTCTAAGGTACGCAGCGTATTTGGGTCGTACAGTTTATCTCTGATTGCTTGCTGAATATCTACTTTTTGTTCTTCAAACTGCTCCTTTACTGTCAGCCTGCGTCTCAACAGCATAAGCTCATTCAACCAGTTTGTGGCAGCATGATACCCTCCAGCAATTAGATCTTTAAGCTGTGTTTCCTGCTCCTCCAGGCTCAGCTGATCCACATCCAGTCGTTCGCCCGGATAGCTGGCACGTTGTGCATAAACTGGAATCTGAGCAGCTTCTTTAAGGCTTTGCTGCTCCTGTTCCAACTGTGTAAGCCGATCGTCGGGTGTTTTTTCGCTTTGTAAAGCTGTTACTTGATTTTCCAATTGTATTTGCAGTTGTTCCAGATTAGCAAGCACTTGCTTCGCTTCAGAATGTTCGAGTGTAAAATCCTCAAATTCCTCTGTCATATCCTTGCGGCTTTTACAGCGAAAATCTTCTGCTTTCTGTAAATCACAAATAAAATATTTATAAAAAAAATCTGTAAATGGTCTATCGCCGGAGTCAAACCACTTTGTAAACCATTGTTGTGCAATTTCCGCAGTCAATGTTTCTCCTGCCTGTGTAATGAATAAAGACGTCTTCTCTGGGTCAAGCTCATAGTTTGTTGTACTACGCCGAAGAGTCGATTCCATACCATCTTCCTCGAAAGTCAGCTCAACCCAAGTTTCTTCCCTCTTTTTGCAGTTTTTGTTGCGCAGCAAGCCAAAACTGTGTGCTTTCAGCGCATCACCCTTGATGCGCATTTTATAAGGTTTATTTAAATGCTGCACATTACCTGTTAAGCACCATTCTATTGCGTCAATAATGGAAGTTTTACCCTTGCCGTTACCTCCGAAAATCAACACTAATGGCGCAATTTCTGCATTCTCTGTGGCAAATATGAACTTCTTATCCTGATAAATTCGAAACATATGAATGTGAAGTGCCTTAATTCTTAGCATTGCCCAGCCACTCCTTTACTGCTGCCACTTCTTCCTCTGAAAATGCTTTTTCCGTTGTATACGTTTCGTAAAGACACATCACTTTATCGCGCCTGGGAAGTATCTGTTCAAGCTCAGATTCAGACTCCGATGCTGTAGTACCCTGTGTCAGCTGATCAAAATAGAAGGGCAACATTGAGAGGTCCGACTCGGTAACGTCACCATTTTCTATTGAGACAAACAGCTTGCGTGAAATATTCGTACTCTTTTCCTCCGACATGGCAGCGGCACAGCGTGCTATCACAGGATCAGAAAGCAAGATCTGCATAACATTGTATTTTAGCAGATACTGTGACTGCTGCTCGCGACCGGGTAAGCTACCGAAGTTTAAAAAGCTCAGAATCCGCTCGTCCCATTCTCTGCACAGAGCTTTTATTGCGTCTTCTTTCCAGCCGTCACTAACGTCTAACACTAGCAACAGTTCACATGGAACCCCTGATTCGTTGCATAACAGGTAAATTTCGCTCAATTCTTCCGGTACTGTCCCATCATCATTGCAGAATTCCTCAATAATAAAGCTCTCAGGACCGTCAGTCTCCATCTGAAGCAGCGGTTGATACCCATTTTTAGCAAAATATGTGCGCCACGCCTCCTGATACTGTTCACTCATGATTTCCCTCCGTATTTACATTTTTTAGAGAAAATACTATCAGCGCAATTTTCATTTTTTGCCCATTCACCTTCATCAATGCCAATGCATTCCATGCACTCTACTACAAACCGATCCGGTGAAATTGACGCTACGTCCAGTTCTTCCGGAGCAATGCGTGCAACATCGATCGAATAATCACCAAATCCACGTGTATCAGCACTTCTGAGATACCACTTTTGTGGCCGTTCATTCCAAGCACGTACCCGCTTCTGCACATTTTGAATCTTTCTCCTTGGACTGTCCCCAATAGAACTCATGATGATACTACGCCTCGACCAGTCTTTATGATTTTGGAAAGAAAATGCGATATACTCTCCGATTCCAGGTAATAAGCACTCTTCAAACGTTTCTTGTCTTAAGTTAAGTTTTATCTTCCAAATTTGATGATAGAAAGTTATAATTCTATCTTTGCAAATATATAGCGTATTACGTAGGTTCTGCGCTCTGTCACTTTCACTTGGCACTTTTGAATCAGTACTAACTGTATTCAACAATTGGACAACACCACAAGGTCTATCCAAATTATTCTTTACCCACTCGTTGGTAGAGACATACAAACGATTTAAACGTTTGTGGTTATCAGGTGATAATTGCTCATCGACAAGCTCACAGTATGCTTCATCCACAAAGCTTTGTATAACAAAATTAAATGACTGTTCAAAAGCCAGCGCTTGTCCTAATGCCGCGAAGAAATCTTCACGTATCACCTTGCGGTGCTTTAGCAGTTCCTGATTGTCTGCCGGCTGGTCAGGTTCATTATAGCGGTCTTGCACCAGCTTTGTTGCCAAGGCAATTAACAGGTCTTGCCGATTATCCGTATCCTCAACCGGGCAACAGTCTATTTTAATGAGAGTATCGAGTTTCTCTCCCAGTGCTTTCCGGTAACTACTGATGCTTTCCCCCACTTCTTCCATCTTATACACTCTAAGAAAGTCTCTCAGGTCTTCCAGTTCATAGAAAGATGCGAACAGATTGTTTTCCCGTTCTTTCTTGATACCTGTCTGAATACATTCTTTAACTTTCAACTTAATCTCAGCAGCAGTTCCCTGAAATCTCCTATGTCCCTCCGAAAGATTCAAATATTGCTTTGCAATCTCCTCATCTGGCTTAGTCGCTACATCTGCATGAAAGCTTAACACTGGAATAATGTCCCCGCTATAGCCGTACTGACGTAACTTGATATATTGGTAATAAAGCTCCCGGGTAATTGCTTCAATATCCAAATTTGTCTTTGGTGTATATTTGGCTTGAATAATGCGGACACCATTGTTAGTTACTGCGCAAACATCTTCGATATATTCAGAGCAAACATACTCTGTTTCTTCTTTAATCAACTCTTCAACAGCAAGTAAATCCTGAAACAAAAAACCACGAACCCCTGGCGCAGCATCTCTCCTGTTTTCACCAATATGCATATCTGGCAGATAAATTTCTGCGTCTTCAGTTACCAAATCTCTCTCACTTCTTTTCTACATATTCATTATTAAAAAGCTAAAAGTCTTCTTTAAGCATCTAAACCCGCTTCCTATAATACTCCTCCAACTTCTCATCACACCGCCCAACAATCCATTCCTTCTCCTCCTGAGTCATCCTCTTCCAAACATGCCGATTAAATTCCACATACTCAATATCCCGGCACCGACTCATAAACCGCATATCCTCAAACCGCTTAAAGGGATTGCTAAAGATATTTCTCTCAACATCCTTTCGGGTATATCCGTCTTTGCAATACAGACTGGATTTCTTCTCAACCACCAGCCCGCTCTCTTTTCTGACCCAATAGAAATCCATGAAGTAATTAACCATGTCCTCGACCCGAACTCTTCCGCTTTCGTCAACATTCTCAAGCATGGCTTTGAGCAGTACCGGCTTATAGGAAAAACTCATATCCATAGTCATGACCATATCCATAAACTTATCTTTCATATTGGCAGGATTAATCAGCTCCCAGCCGTATTGTTTAGCATAGCTCTCCACAGTCGCTTCCTTAAAATACTTAAAGCTCCTTTTATCCCCGAAGGGTACCTCTAAATCAGGGGTTATCTTGCCTTCACGCAGATACCGTTCAATGGTTTCTGTTTGCACATCAACCATTCTCACGAACTCCAGCTGAGATATCATCCCTTTCACTTCATCCTGCCAGTTAAAGAGATCAATCAGCTCATAATCTGCAGCATTCACTGGGAAATCCAGAAAGACAGACGGTTTTTCTCCTCTGGCGATTAAATCCCTGTCCATTTCAAACTGTTTCTGGGAAGCGACAACGTACTCTCCCGCCCTATATTCCTTCAGGTTAAACATTCGATGCAAGGAGTAGGGCATGTTGAACAATCCGGCATTATCAATAAAATCAAAAACCATCAGGTAGTCCTTACCCGCACACTTGCGCATCCCACGGCCCAGCTGCTGAACATAAAGTGTCTTGGAAAGCGTTGGCCTGGCCATGAACAACACTTCCGTTTTCGGACTGTCCCAACCCTCGTTTAAGAGATCACAGGCACATAAGACTTGGATGTTTCCATCTTCATAACGATCTAAAATCCTTGCCCTTTCTTTTGATTTCATAGAGCCGGAAACAGCTTCGCAATGAATTCCCATTTCCTTAAACAAGGCAGAAATCTCCTGCGCATGCTGTACGGAGGCACAGAATACCACGGTTTTCTTATCCCCAACATAATTCAGATAGGTTTCTGCAATGAGCTTATTTCTTTCCGGCACAAAGAGTTTACTTTCTAAGTCCTGAGCGTAATATTTAATGCCATTGATTCTCACCGTGGAAAGATCCACATTGGTCTTGACCCGGATACACCTGATGGGAACAAGTTCCCCTAATTCCACGGCTTGCTGCAAATCCAGTTTATGGGCCACATTTTTAAAGTCCTCCAGGATGCTCTCGCCATCGGCTCTGTCCGGGGTAGCCGTAAGCCCCAGAGTAAATTCAGGCTTGAAATAACTCAAAACCTTCCTATAAGTATCTGCCGTTCCATGATGGCATTCATCGACGATGATATAGCCAAAGTCATCGGGTTTGAACCCTTCCAGATTTCTGGCAACACTCTGAATACTGCTGCAGATAACATAAGCGTCTTTAGCTTTTTCTTCGGCAACATAGAGACCTGTCTCCGCCTGATCCCAAAGTTCTTCAAAGGTGCCTTTAGCCTGGGTTATTAGTTCTTTGGTATGAGCCAGAAACAGGGTTCGTTTCCCCAGACGTTTGGCGTCACTGACTGCGGTCACAGTTTTTCCCGTGCCGGTAGCATGATAAAGCAGAGCGATACTCTCCCCTTGATCACGCATGGTCTCTAGGCTGTCTAAAGCAGCTTGTTGATGTTCCCGCAGTTCAATCACCTTGCCCTTCTGCTTAGGCAGATAATCCTCTAGCATTCTGAAGGCAGGCATTTCTCCCACAAAAATCCGCAGTTCGTCCTTGACCTTTTCAGGTTGGTGCTTCAATTGATTGTATACCCAGCGATAAATCTTCCAGTTATGATAGATCAGGCTGTTTTGCTTGGCAAGGTCATCATAATATTTATTAGAAGAAACCTTATTGGGGTTATGATAGGTTTCACCATCAATCTCGATGGCAATTTTTAAGTCTTCACTTTTCAGCGCAAAATCTATGGAGCGTCTATTGCCATAAATATCGGTGACCGGATACTGAAGAAAGAGATACTCAGCTTGATCCGGACCAAAGGTATCACAGAACAGCTCGACGAAGAGATCTTCAGCGACACTGCCCAAACTGCCCTTCTGCTTAATCTTTTCTGTCAATTCCCTTCAACCCCTCAACTGTCGCTTACTTCTTTAAGCAGGAGCTTATCCCGGAAAGCGCCTCTCTCCTCGACCTTTTGCTTTCTGATATCCTTGAATTCCTGCCGAGAGACCCCTTTATAATCCAAGATGGCGTAGACCACTTCCACTAAATCCGCCAGTTCTTCAACCTTCTGGCTGTCCAGATACTCCAGAAGCTCTTCCCCTAACTTGGCGTTTAATAAGCCCAGGTACACTGGGCCTGAAACCTTTTCAATAATAGCTTTCTTACCGCTGTCTTCGATGATCTGGGGGATCTTGTCGCGAATCAGTTTATTGTAGACTTTTACCTTCTCTGATTTGCCATCACGGACTTCATTCTCATCTATTATTGGAATAGTAATGAACCCATCCTGATCATCACCGAAAACCTTCCCCTGATTATTGGCCAGCCAATAGGCAGCATAGGAGCATAAAAAAGCATCCAGCTTGTCCTCAAGGTTCTTAAACCCCTTCTTAGACATAGCTTGAATGCTCAATGAATGATTGAAGAAATCTTCTATATTATAGACGGGGGGATTGAAATCACTTAACCTCTTTAAAAGGTTAACCATCCGACCCATCTCCGTTTTAGTTGTTTCAAATTTGATCTTATGTTTGATTTTATATTTAACAGGAAAGGCATCGGGAAAAAGGCCTAAAGTTATTCCCGTGGGAAAGGTTTCGATAATCACGTGCTTCTTATTGGTTAAGTCACCTGTGAGAGCAAAAGCCGGCATCCGCTTTTGAATGGCTTTGACGACCTCTTCTCCTCTGACTACTCCGAAGTGGTTGAGCATAAAGCTTTTACTGCAGGTGAAAACAGACAGATTTTTACCATGAATTTTCTCTCTCATAATAGCTCCGTCACAGTATCTGGAACCTGTTTCGTTATTCACGATTAAAGGAGCATCAATCCCTACGATGGCTCCTTCTTGAGCATGTTCTGCAACGATGTCCGCTATCATTTCGTCGCTGAAAACCTGGGACTCAAAATAGACGATTTCCCCATTGTCAGCGATCACACAAATTCCCGATTCATTGGCATAGGTCCATGCTAAGTCGATTCCGATGTAACGCATTTATTTAACCCCCAAAGTCTTTGGCTTTAAGTCAATTTTCAAGCGAACAGTCTTTTGGACATCATTTGACGTATAGTTTCTTTTTCGCCGAACTTCCTGCTTTTCCTTCCACCAATCACCAAATATTTTAAAAACTATGCTAAGGAGCGCCAGTCAGTCTTAAATCTGATTGGCGCCCTTCAGAACTTTTGGCATCTATATTCACCTAACTTTCCAAACTAAAATAAAGCAAAGGGACTCGAACCCTCGTAGTTTGAGTCTTTTTGCTTCTATCATTTTTATGCTACATTAAGAATTGGCTATTTGTATAACCAATTCTTAATTGTTAAAGAAATGAATCGACACCTGCTCATAGCACCATCTATAAAAATAGCGGTATTAAAAAGGTTAACAATATGTAAAGCATTCCTGCCATTGCTACAAACAAAACTAACGGGATTTTTCTGCCTGCAAAACTATTAGTTAATGCCCCTTTCTTTGGACATACAACAATGCATTTTTGGCAGTTAAAACATTCAGCCGATATTACCTTCTTCATTTTATGCACCTCTAGATTTGAGGGACATTTCTTTGTACATAACGTGCAATTGATGCACTTATCTTCGCATCGGACGATACCACTGGGGCTAAACCGACCTGCAACTCCGGCGATAGCGCCCTGTATGCAGATATATTTGCAGAAGAAATAATCAATAAAAAATGAGCCAATAATTGTTACAAACATCAACATAATACTTATCCAGGCTAATCCAGGCAATATTATGCTATATTGCTCAAACACATCGTCAACACTGACTTGTAGCAGAAACTTGCCGCTTGCAATGGATAATGCTACAAAACCTGTAAGTATGATGTATTTCACTGCTCTAAGATATTTATCGAGTGTTGCAGGAACTGTGAACCTTTTTTTTAAAAGCTTGAATCCTATATATCCAACAATTCTTTGCAGCGCCCCCACCATGCACAAAAAACCACAAAAGCTTCTTTTGAAGATAATGGCAAACAAAATAAATACTATTAGAGCTGCCATAATGCTAAGTTGAACTGCATTTTCGAAAATCGCCTCAATAAGGGAACTAAAAACAACCGAGAACATTATTAGAAAAAAAGGAATGGTCGTTTTTGCTAATTTCTTAGTATTAATATTCATTACATGACCTCCGTATAATTGGTTTGGTTTACATACCGATTTCAGTATAGTTGTTGCAAATTAATGTTATATAAAAAAAAGATTAGAATATCAAAAGAGTTTTTTAATCATTTATTAATCTTTCTCCAACGATCACACTGTCCGGCAAGAAGGAAGTCGTAAACCTGCAGATAGGAGAAAACGAAAGCGGCAAATACTGGTTTGGAATTCTGAACGATCTGAAGAACCGGGGAGTTAAGGATATCATCTGATCTGTGCAGACGGGCTTACAGGGATAAAAGAAGCTATTTCGGCGGCTTTTCCTAATACGGAATACCAGCGCTGCATTGTACATTAAGGTAAGGAATACGCTTAAATGTCTCATCAGATCATTAGAAAATAAACATGGCCCAGAAACGACAACATTGTCATTCTAGGCCATGCTTTACTTCTCCCCATCCCCGGCATATGGAACAATACTCTTCTTAACATTCCGGACTCCGCCCAGGGGGTTTGTGACATCCCCCTCATAACGGGGAATAACATGAATATGCGCGTGAAAAACGCTCTGCCCGGCAGCTGCTCCTACATTAACCCCCACATTGTAAGCGATGGGATGGAAGCGGCTGTCTAACAAATCTTTTACTTCCTGAACTAATCTCCAGGTGCCCAGAACTTCTTCTTCGGTTAGGTCAAAGAAGCTTGCTACATGCCTCTTGGGAATAATCAGAACATGTCCTTCATTGACCGGGAACTTATCAAAAAAGGCCAGGGCCAGATCGTTCTGGACAAGGATAGCTATCTCTGGGAGCTTACAAAAAATACATTCATTTACTTTGCTTCCCCTTCTTTCCTAACAATGTGATCTTCTCTCTTTCAGGCCTTTTATATGTGAGCCGGTTGAATAGTTTACAATCTATGGATATAATATTTAATAAGGACTGACGTGTTGGAAGCACGCCAGCCCGGCAGATTGTCTAACCGAAGGGTTAGCCGGAACTACGAGTTACTAAGAAATAACCGCAATCCTTGGACGGGGGCGGTTATTTCTTCTTCATGATCATAACAATGAGTGTAGCAAGTATTATAGCGTAGGCTTCCAACAAAAGGATGGAAACTCTCGACGATTCCACCGGGTTAGGGCCCCCTCATGGATGGGGTTCTCCTTATCTGAGTGTATAGATTAATCCCCAGAAATGACCGAACAAAAAACCTCACCGATAGCACTGACAAAACTAATTTTTTGAAAACCCTCGCCTGAAAAGCGAGGGTTGTTTGATTTTAATTGGTACCAAGCACCCCTTTAGCCCCACCACGACACTTGCAACGGTTTTCTGTCCACTAATCGTTTATAAGTATACTTTGGAAAACCTACTAACAATCCACCGGTGACTACCATGTTTTCCGGTAGGTTCAAGATACTCAGCAAGGGCTGATAATTGGCAGAGGCGCACCCTTCAAAGAATCCCGCCCAACATGTTCCCAATTCAATAGCCGGGGCGTAGAGCTCAGCGTAGGCCAGGGAAAAATGGGTATTATCCCGTCCACGGGGGTGAAAGTCCTTGGAGGTCATAGCTATAATCAGACAGGGAGCGTTTCGTAATATGACATCTTGACCGGTTTGGCGATAAGTTTCCACCACTCTGCTATAATACTGTGCCCAGGCAGAACCCTTTTTTAATTGTTCTTCCATCCAATCAACGGTAACAGCCGTTATTTTGCTTAGTATTTCAGCGTTATCAATGACGAGATAGGAAACACCCTGAGTGTTGCCTCCGCTTGGGGCCAAGCGCGCCATATCCAGGAGCTGCACTATTTTTTCCCGGGGTACGGGATTTTCTTTGTAGCGGCGAATAGACCGTCGGGAGCGGAGAAAGCGGGCTGCAGTGTCAGCGTCAAGGACAGGTACATTTTCCAGGGGCAACTGTTTGGCCAGCGGTGCCTTCACGTTATCTATTGCCGCCACAGGACACACAGCTACGCAGTGTCCACAGGCAATACAATTCCGTTCTGTGGCCTGGGGCATTTGGTTTTCGATAATGATACTTCCTGTGGGACAGATTTCCGCACAGATTCCACAGCGGATACATTTTTCCTGGCTAACTTGAATCAGATCCATACTCATAAATTCATCACTCCTACTTTCCACTTTGTCCGGTTTTTTCAAATTCTTCATATACTCACCAATATATTGATGTGGAAGCTCTTGTCTCCCTTTCATCATGAGTAATTTGGTGAGTCCCCCAGTTGTTAGATCTCAGTGGATGCCAGCTTGATTCCCATTTCCCAAGCCCTTTGACAATCAAGGGGAAATTGTTCAGCTTTCTGTTTTGCCTTAGCCTCTTCAGAGAACATCGATGATTCATAGTTTTCATAATCAGAAAATTGATAAGTATCATAGCTGTATAGAGTTGTAAGAGGATTTCCAATGGTTTTGGCAATCATCATTTCATGTAAATTTAAACTTTGCTTAAGCCCAAATTGCTCGATTTGCTTTTCTGATGCGTTCATAGTATAGATAAACCCGGCTGGGATTTTCCTGGGATACACTGTTGGTATTTCCGGATTATAGATGCTATGGGAAAACAAGAATCGCTCTAAAAGTGCCCTCATACCGGCTGTAATGCTCATATAGTAAATCGGTGAACCAAAAATAATCCCATCAACTGTTTCTAATTTTTTCAGTATCTCTGCTAAATCATCCTTCATGGCACATTTTCCATGCTGCCCGTCTTTTCGTTTACACGCAAAGCAGCTGATGCACCCTTTGAAATTCAAATCATTGAGATGAATCAATTCAGTTTCAGCTCCTTGGGAAGCAGCCCCTTCAAGAGCTTTGTTCAGCAAGGTTGTTGTATTCCAGGTTTTTCGCGGGCTGCCGTTAAGAGCAATAATCTTCACTATAGTTCTCTCCTTCAATGATCTTGAATTTTTAAAGACTGGTTAACTTTTAAAACACATTTTGCACAGCTATTTTCGTTACCTTAATCATGCTATAATTATAGTACTTGGTCAAAACTAAACAAGTACGCAAATTATTTTGACTAAGTATATTATTTTTTACCAAGTATTTTTATTGACTAAAGGGGTTCGATAGATGGGAAATAACCGAAGTGATAAGCCGTTAACTACCCCTGTTCAATATTTGTTGCAAGTACTCGGCAGCAAATGGAAATTGCCCATACTATGTACCTTAAGCAAAAAAGACGTCCTGCGTTTTAATGAGTTAAAACGAGAATTAGCCGGAATTACAAATATGTCCCTAAGTAACTGCCTTCAGGAATTAGAGCATTACAAAATAATCAAGCGCGTTCAATACCTGGAAATGCCGCCTCGGGTGGAATATTCCTTAACGGACAACGGCAAAAGTTTGCTTCCTATCTTAAAGAATCTTGATGAATGGGTAAACAAGCAGCTGGAAATTAATTGCGAAAAAGCACAGGAAACCGAACCGAGGGACTCTTAACCATTTAGAAATGACAGGGCGCGGAACTGTGCCGGTCTGCATAACGAGGAGGAATAAAACATGTACATTTTCAGTATCTCAGGCAGCCCCCGAAAGGGAAGCAACACAGATCTATTGCTGGATGAAGTACTTAAAGGCGCACAAGAATAATGGAACAATCCAGGAAATTAATGCTGACGGGATGGCAATCCCTGGCCTAGTTAACCTTGATGCCGAAAAACTGGAGAAAATTTTCGGAGCCCAGGGGCAGGCTGTTTACGAAAATGCCCAGTCGTTGCTAAAACAAGCTTACCAAGTAGGTAAAAATTTAGTTTCCTAAGCAGCCGCAGGATGAGTGAAATCCCAAAAGATGCCGACGCTTGAATCGTCGGCATCTTTTTTCTTTAAAATTTACGAATATACGCAATGGACGACAAAGGTTTTGAAATTAACCTTCCGAGATTAGCTTTACTTCTCCCCATCCCCAGCATATGGAACAATACTCTTCTTTATAATTAGAATAGCCCCGCATGTCCGCTTCAAATATATGACGCACTTTCTTTGTCACAATGATACTACTACTTGGCAAAACTTGTCGTTTCGCGGAGTGGCATGGAACCTACGCGGAACCGACAAAAATGACTGCCTGTAAGCATGTTCCGCCGAGTACTCTCGATAGATCAAACTATAAAAGAGTACCTTATAGGTACCCTTAAAGCCAAAAAATCAATCTTTACTAAGCGATTCCAGTAACTTCTGAAGATAGTCGATTTGTTCTGGTGAAAGCTTTTTCGCAGTACCCAGTAGTCGTTGGATTTCCGGTCCTAAGACCTGTTCTTCTTCTGTGAAGAATTCCGCAAGACTAATGTTGAGAGCAGCGCATATGCTTTCGAGGGAACCCAGTGAGGGTTTAGAATCGTTGGCTTCAATTTTATAAATTGTAGTCGGATCCAGTCCAACTTTCTTCGCTAAAGCATTGGCTGAAATTCCAACTGTATTACGAAAGAACTTTATTCGCTGTCCATAATTCATTTCATCACATCCTGAATATAATTCATGTTCAATTATATCTGAATCGCACAAATGTAAATATCATGATTTTAATTCATCTTTTTCTATTGACATTTAGAATATAATTCTATAGTCTTTTAACTAGTAGTCTTATTGAATACTATAGACACAAATAAAAAGATAAGAACGATACAAAGTGACACAATAACAACTTGCTGATTTAGTTGATATCGATGAAGCATAATAAATAAAATCTAAAATGGTCTTTCTACAGGCTCAATCCAAACCTTAACTAACTCGCTACCGTTCTCGGTGTTAGTATTGCCGAACTAATCGGAGAACAATCCCCAGAAAAACCGGAGGAAAACGATGTCCAGACAAGACCTCAGTGATTTTGAGATTGGCTATGAATATGTCCGTAAGCGCTATTCGTTTTTAGCCGAACATAGCTCCCAAGATTTATGGAAACTGGGAGTCGCATATATGCAGGCAAGGGGGGTTAACGCAGAGCTTTCCCGAGGTATGGGCTTCTATTTCCTGGAGTTAGGTATTAAAATCCGTCTTGTTGAGATTACATCAGATCATTAGAAAATAAGCATGCCCCAGAAACGACAACGTTGTCATTCCGGACATGCTTTGCTTCGTCGGTATTTACAATCTATGGATATACCTTAAAGTAATTAGTCATTGGTAGCCTTTGTTTCATCGACGACCCAGGCAGTTCTCAACTAACATCACTATACACGTAAGATAGTTTCTAACCTTCTATTGATTAATCCTATATCAAAGTTTCTATACCATTGACTCTGCGCCCACTTTTGCATCGTTTCATAGTCAACATGGTTCGGATCAGCCATGATTTTTAAAAATTCCACGTATCCCGGAATGCCCCCCACATCTTCCGGTGGTGCATCACCTTCCCCCATTAAGCAAACCGGATAGGTTTTATTATATTCAGTATTTGTCCCTCGAATGGTAATTTCATGCTCCCAGTTGTCGCCGTAATCATAGCAATACGTAATTTTATTAGGCTGCTTGGCATATTCCGAGAAGTTAACCTCTGAATCTAACCGTATTGGGCAGTCCGGGCTTGATTCATAAACTTCTTCAAATTCACTGATCACCTTTAAAACGCACGTACTTGCCTCGTCCAAAATCTCAAAATCATAAAGATGATAACTTTTCCAACCGAATACTGCTTGTAATATGATATGCAGCTGTTTGAACGTAATATCTACAGGAGTAATAACTCGTCTCCAAGCTGTGTGGCGATCTAAATTTAGCTTGACCATTATATCGACAGCCTCACACTGAACGATTTCTTCCCCGGCAAAAAGCTTGAAATCCCTGTACAAAAGGGCATGCGGGTATGTATAAACCGCTTCCTGAGGAATTTTCATGAGGTCATTATTCATCCTTTTGGCAACATTAGTCTGATAAAGTTCCTTTGTTTCTAATCTATCATCAAATATATTTACCTGTTCACAGGCTTTATTGAGACGAGCAACGTATTTAGCACCTCTAGTCTTAGAGAAAACTAACTCTCCGGCTGCTTTCAAATAGCTTTCGATGATTTCGCTCTTTATTTTCTCGTCTCGCAAACAATTTCTAATTCCTTGGATAAGTAACTCATTAATGTTTTTGAAATCCTTGGCTTTCAAACCATGCAGAACAAACCCATAGCGATTGCTGTCATTGACTGCGACTAGCGTCTTTCTGCGCTTCACCGTGATTAAATGCACGCTCCAACAAAATAGATCGTTTTCTTCGGTTCCTTTTCCAGGCACTATTCCCATTTCGTCATATAGTTTTTTCGTACAGCATATTTGCATTTTTTCCCTCCTAAGTCCAAGAACTTAATCCTATATCTAATTCGACGAGATTCTAAGCCTTTTTAGATGTTCGCTTTGCTATGTTTACTCATAGATAATTTCTGCTTTTTTCTGCTAAACCCTGCTGCAGTTATTGCCATTCTTACAAAATGTATAATTAATGACTTGAAGATAACCTAGAAAAGTTGGCAAAACAAAAGGACTGACGTGTTGTACGCACGTCAGCCCAGCAGATTGTCTAACCAAGCGGTTAGCCCGAATTATAAGTTATAAGAAATAACCGCAATCCTAGCCAGGGGCGGTTACTTCTGGCTAATGATCATAACAATGAGTGCCACTCATATGAAATATGTTCAGTTGATAATTTCGCCCTTGTGTTTAGCTAAATTTTCGCGCCATTCGCGTCGCTCCGTAGTTGTCAGTTTCGCCCACTCTGTTTCTTCACCAATAATTCTTAAAGGTTCTTG
>JGI2924J29684_1078210_pt1 | contig 35570 bp, 39 predicted proteins | sample BenlonsequencITS_FD_29684 | JGI IMG/M metagenome (IMG submission 29684)
CCCCGCGTTGCCGGTGCGCGTGCCCGTGGCCGCCGACAACGCCCGGACCACGCGGGCCCGCCATTGGCTGCCGGACGTCGCCGCTTGCTCGGCGAGCCCGGCGGAAACCGCCTCGCGCACTTGGGAGCCGAACAGGCCCAGCTGCTCGATCACCTGGTTGACCCCGGAGCCGAGCACTTCGTACGGCCGGTTGGCGCTGAGCACGATGAGCGGCACGCGCGCGTAGTTGGCCTCGCAGACGGCAGGCCCGAGATTGGCCACCGCCGTCCCCGACGTCATCACCACGATGACCGGAGCCCCCGAAGCCGCCGCGAGGCCGACCGCGAGGAACCCCGCGGAGCGCTCGTCGATGCGCACATGCAGCCGGACCCGCCCGGCGCGTTCGGCGGCGTGCAGGGCGAAGGACAACGGCGCGTTGCGCGAGCCCGGGCACAGCACCGCCTCGCGGACCCCGCCGCGCAGGAACTCGTCGACCAGCACCCGCGCTTGCAATGTGGACGGGTTCATGCGTCCAGCGTGCCAGATGCGGCCGACGAGAAACCAGTTGGGCCGCAGGGCGCGCACCCAGTAGGCTCTCAGCTCATGCACGACCTCGACGTCCTCCTGACCCCGGAAGCCGCCGCGAAGCTCGCCAGGCGCGGCTACCAGCTCGACATCGCGCGTTTGGAGTCTCTTCGCGAACAGCGCAAGGCCCTGCGCCGCCAGGCCGACGAGCTGCGCGCGCAAGTGCGGGCCCTGGGCAAAGCGGGCAAGGACGCGGTGGACAAACAAGCGCACGCCGAACACGCCCGCGCGGTGAAAGAGCAGGTGCGCGAGACCGAGGCCGCCCTCGACGAGCTGGAGGCAGCGCTGCGAGCGGAACTGCTGACGATCCCGAACCTGCCCTCGGACGCGGCTCCGGAAGGGCTGCGCGAGTCGGACTACCAGATCGTCCGCGTGGTCGGCGAACAGCAGACGTTCGACCCCGCCGAGTACCCGGACGGCCCGAAGGACCACGTCGCGCTGGGCGAACAGCTGGGCATCCTCGACCTGGGGCGGGCGGTGAAGCTCTCCGGCCCCAGGTTCAGCTTCCTCAAAGGCCAGGGCGCGCGGCTGGAACGGGCGCTGGCCTCGTTCTTCCTGGACCTGCACACCCGGGAGCACGGCTACGAGGAGTTCTCCGTGCCGCTCATCGTGGGCGCGCAGACGCTCACCGGCTCGGGACAACTGCCGAAATTCGGCGAAGACCTGTTCAAGATCGCCACCGGCGAGCCGCAGTATTTGATCCCGACCGCGGAAGTGCCGCTGGTGAACTACTACGCGGGGGAGTTCCTCGGCGCCGACGCGCTGCCCATCGCCGCGACCGCGCATTCGAGCTGTTTCCGCTCGGAGGCAGGCTCGTACGGCAGGGACACCAAGGGCATTCTGCGCCAGCACCAGTTCAGCAAAGTGGAGCTGGTGCGGGTCGTGCTCCCGGAGCACGCCCAGGCGCAGCAGGAGCTGATGCTCGGCCACGCCGAGCGGTGCCTGCGCGAGCTGGGTTTGCACTACCGGGTGATCGACCTGCCCGCGGGCGACCTCGGTTTCACCGCCGAACGGACCTTCGACATCGAGGCGTGGCTGCCCAGCCAAAACGCCTACCGCGAGATCTCCAGCGTGTCCAGTTGCGCCGACTTCCAAAGCCGCCGCAACGGGCTGCGCGTGAAAGGCAAGGACGGCGAGCGGATCTGGCCTGCGACGCTCAACGGCTCGGCGCTGCCGATCGGGCGCACGGTCATCGCGATCCTTGAGCAGTTCCAGCAGCCGGACGGCAGCGTCCTCGTGCCGGAGGCCTTGCGCGGGTTCATGGGCGCGGACGCGCTGCGCCCGGTCTGAGCCGTAGGATCGGCGCATGGACGTTTTGGCGAGCAAGTTCATTCTGTACCCCTCCGATTACGAGGGGTCGCTGCGGTTCTACCGGGACGTGCTCGGCCTCGCGGTCTTTCGCGAGTACCCCGGCGGGACGGTGTTCTTCGCCGGGGGCGGGCTGATCGAGCTCGCGGGCCACGGCGAGAGCGCCCCGCCCGAGCCGGGCAAAGCGTCCGCGGTCTACCTCCAGGTGCGCGACGTGTACGCCGCCGAGCGCGAGTTGCGCGCCGCCGGGGCCGAGATCGAGCGCGAGGCGAAGCAGGAGCCGTGGGGGCTGCACGAATTGCGCGTCCGCGACCCGCAAGGCACGTTGTTGATCTTGGCGCACGTTCCGGAGGACCACCCGCAGCGCAGGGCCGGGAAGCCTCCGGCGCAGCCGTGAGGGGCACCCGGCGGCAAGCCCCGCCGAAGCGTTTCTGAATATCAGGTGAACTCCGGTTGTCGCGCGGGAGGCCTGCGCAACAAACCTCGGCCCCGAGCTAGACAACAGCGGCCCCGCCCGACACAATGCATGGTGTGAACACCGAACTCATTGTCTTGGCGCTGGTCATTGTCACCGCCCTCGGCTTCGATTTCACCAACGGATTCCATGACACCGGCAACGCGATGGCCACCTCCATCGCCACCGGCGCGTTGAAACCGAAGGTGGCAGTCGGCCTCTCCGCCGTCCTCAATTTGGTCGGAGCGTTCCTCTCCACCGAGGTCGCGCTGTCGGTGGCGACGAAGATCGTCAAGATCTACGACGGCAAAACCGGGCAGGCCGCGCAGGGGGTGCAGCCGAGCGTTCTGCTCACCATTGTCTTCGCCGGCCTCATCGGCGCGATCCTGTGGAACGTGTTGACTTGGCTCCTCGGCCTCCCGTCCAGTTCCTCGCACGCCTTGTTCGGCGGCCTGATCGGCGCGACCATCGCAGGGCTCGGCGTGAGCAAAGTTTTGTGGAGCGGCGTCCTCAAGTCCGTGGTCATCCCCGCCGTCGTCTCCCCGATCGTCGCGGCCGTCGTCGCCGCGACCGGCACCTGGCTGGTGTACAAAATCACCTCTCGGGTGACCGGGTCCGCGCGCGAACGCGGCTTCCGCATCGGCCAGATCGGCTCCGCCTCGCTCGTCTCCCTCGCCCACGGCACCGGCGACGCGCAGAAAACCATGGGCGTCATCACCCTCGCCCTCGTCGCCGCGAACCACGCGACCACCGACGCGCAAGGCTCCCCGGTCGTCCCCCTCTGGGTCGAAGCCGCCTGCGCGATCGCCATCGCCCTGGGCACCTACTCCGGCGGTTGGCGGGTCATCCGCACCCTCGGCAAAGGTTTGGTCGAAATCGAGTCGCCGCAGGGGATGTCGGCGGAAGCCTCCGCCGCGGCCATCATCTTGAGCTCCAGCTACGGCGGCATGGCGTTGTCCACCACGCATGTGGCGACCGGCTCCATCCTCGGCACCGGCATCGGCAAGAAAGGCGCAGAGGTCCGGTGGAACGTCGCGGGCCGGATGGCGGCGGCCTGGCTGGTCACCCTCCCCGCCGCCGCCGTGGTCGGCTGGACCTGCTTCCAGATCGCCCGCTTGGTGCCCGGCCTCGGCGGGCCGCTCACCATCTTCGTCCTCCTCCTGGGCGCCTGCTTCTGGATGTGGCTGCGCGCCCGCAAGCACAACATCAGCCCGGACAACGTCAACGCGGAGTGGGCCGACGAGACCCCCCCGGCCGCGACAACGACAGCAACCGAGACTTCCCCCGCGCCCCCGAGGGCGACGGTCGGCGTCGGCGTGAAGGGAAGTGCGGAGTGAACCAGTTCAACGCTGACTATTTTCTCGGCGTCGGCAAAGCCGTCATCACGGTGCTGATCGTCGGCGTCATTTTCGGCGCCGGTCTGCCAGCCTTGTTCGCCGCGGGGCTCACCAGCCTCTACGGCGGCGAGCCGGAAACCGCCGGCACGGTCGCGGCGACGAAGAACCCGGCGCGGGTCGCCCTCGCCTGGCTTGCCTTCGCCGCCGTCCTCGCCCTGATCGCCTTCGGGATCGCCGTGATCGTCTTCGGCAAGCCCCTGCTGCACGCTGTGGGTTTGGTCTAGGCTCGCCGAGCGCTCGCGGCGTTCGATCAAGTAACCTGGACCGAACGGGAACCTGAAAGGAGACCTGCTATGTCACTTCCTCCGACGCTCAGAGCGATCGTGCAGTGGCTGCGGGCCGCCTACCCCCAAGGAATTCCGGAGCAAGACTACGTCCCGCTCTTCGCGCTCATGCCGCGCAAACTCTCCGAAGGGGAGATCCGCCAGCTCGCGGAAACACTCAACGAGAACGGGCGCGGCGCAGCGTCCAGCATCGACATCGGCGTGCTCATCACGAAAATCACGAACGAGTTGCCCAGGGCGGAGGACGTCGACCGCATCCGCCAGCGCCTCGGCGACCTGGTGTGGGAAGACGAGGACGGATCCGGCAAGACCGGTGCCTGAGCGCACGCTGAAGGCGCTGCCGGTTCCCGACGGAGCGCGCGCTCTCGAACTGCTCCCCCTGATCCGCGCAGCCCTCGACGGCGAAAACCCGCACGCCTTCCTGCCCGTGCCAGAACAGCAGGAACACCACGCGGCCATGCTCCGCACCGCGTTGCGCGCAGGCGAGCCCATAGAAGACGGCCCCGCCTTCGTGCTCGCCACTTCCGGCAGCACCGCAGCCCCGAAAGGGGCGCTGCTGTCCCCCGCCGCCCTTGCCGCGAGCGCGGCGGCGACACACGCGCGGCTCAACGGCCCCGACCAAGAGCAAGGCGAAAAGCCAGCGCAATGGCTGCTCGCCCTGCCCGCATGGCATATCGCCGGGCTCATGGTGCTCGTGCGGGCCGTTCTGGAAGGCGCCGAACCCGCGGTGATCGACGTGTCAGGCGGATTCGACCCCGCCGCGCTGCCCGCCGCCGTCGCCGCGCTCGGCGCGGGCAGACGCTACACCTCGCTGGTGCCGAACCAACTCGTCAAGGCGCTTGGCGTGCCCGCCGCGCGGGAAGCGTTGGCCGCATTGGACGCTGTGCTCGTCGGAGGCGGGGCCCTCGCCCCGCAGATCCGCGCCGAAGCGCACGCGGCAGGCGTGCGGGTGGTCACCACCTACGGCATGAGCGAAACCTGCGGCGGATGCGTCTACGACCAGGTCCCGTTGGACGGCGTGCGCGTCGAGATCGACGCGCACCAGCGCATCCACCTCGCCGGTCCCATGCTCGCGAGCGGGTACCGAGGCATGCCGGAGCATCCCGCTTTCGCCCGGCCCGGCTGGTTCGCCACCTCGGACGCGGGACAGCGCGAAGCCGGGCGGCTGCGGGTGCTCGGCAGGTTGGACGGAGGGATCTCCACCGGCGGCCTCACCATCGCCCCGAAAGTGGTCGAGGAAGCGCTGCTTCGACATCCTGGCGTCCGAGAATGCGCGGTCGTCGGCGTGCCAGACCACCGGCTCGGCGAAGCCGTCGCGGCCGTTGTCGTGCCCGAGGGGTCCCCGCCCGCCCTGGACGAGCTCCGCGAGCACGTCACCCGGCTCCTCGATGCGCTGGCAGCGCCTCGGGCGCTGCGCCTCGTCGGCGAGCTGCCTCGCACCGGGCTCGGGAAAACCGACCGTCAAGCCCTCGTGCGCCTCTTCGCGTAGCGGTCCTTCCCCAACGCCGAACTATCTTGGCCTGCAGCGGCGCTGGTCAGGGCGCGGGTTCGGGCTCGCTCTGACCGGACCGCCAGCTCGTTGTCATGGACGATGGCGACCTCTTTTCACCCCTTCAGCCAGGTCGGAGGGCACGATGCTGCTGTCGCGCGGGATGTCGGCGGTGATCCGCGCAGTTCTCCCGCGCAACCCGACCGCATCGTAAGCGACAGGCTCCCAAGCCTTGCCATCATCAGTCATCTCACGCCTCTCTTTGGGGTCGATACCGAAGTGGGGTCGTCAGCAGTGCTTGTACTGCTGACGCAGCTCGTTCTCTAGATCGGCGAGAAGTTTCGAAGGCTGGGGCTGCTCACATACGCCTTCGACGAGCTCGATCCGCCCGTACTCTGAGCCGAACCTGAGATCAACGATGTCCCCGAACCCGAGGGCGGCCGCCGCGACTGAGCGCGCGACCTGAGGAACCTTTTCTTTCGAGCTGTGATCAATGATTTCAAGGTAGACGGGCGCGCGGCCAGCAGGAGCTTTGATCGCGTCGATCTCTAAGTCGATCTTGTCGCTGGCGCCGAGTTGTTTGAGGAGTTTTTTCCATAGCTCGCGCCGGTGCTTGTCGGGGAATTCGCCACGTAATTTGTAGGCGGCAGGGCGCAGGCCCGCTTCCCAGTCCGGGATTGTCGTGACCCAAGTGGCCGTGTCTAGGCCGGGGTGCTCATGGATGAAGTCGGAAATGGTCGCGTCGTCTGTATCGAAAGGTAGCTCGATGAACATGTCTCTGGAGGAGTCTGGTCCCTCGAAGGTGGGTTGGGTCATGCCGACACCAAAGAAAAAAGGTGATTGGGCGACCGTTAACCACAAGGCCAGGCTGTCGGACGTTTCCGCGCCCGAGGGACCGTTTGGAGGGTTCGCGCGCTCGTTGAATTTGAGAGTTGCCGAAGAGCCTCGTGCCGGTTCGTTGGCGGTGCTGCTCGTAAACCTATACTGGACGTTGAGAGTGACATCGAATTGGTCGAGCTCGGAGGCTCTCATTCGATCCACGAACACTCTCCCCATTGCCGCCGCCTGCGCGGCGGAGGCATTGTCTGCAAGTTTTACGTCCAGGTCGAAGTGCGCACCGCCGTCGAAACTCGTGTCATAGCGGACATCAGCTGAGGCAACGCCCGGCAGTGCGCGCACGGTTGCCCCTACGGAGTTCGCCTCCGAGCGCCGGTCTGGGTAGTCGCAGCCGCCCAAGCAGACGATGAGCCCCGAGACCGCGAGGAACGATGTCAACAGTTTCGACACCCTCGTGCTCTTGTGAGGGGCCGCGTTAGCCCCGTCCCGCCTCCTATGCAGGCCCGATTTCATGTCCGGATTATAGATGTAATGAACTCTGCGCAGCCCTGGATACCGCAACTGTCAGCAGAAGGAGTCACGCGCCAGCACACGAAGAGAACCTTGCCGCCGCTTTCGGCAAGCTGCGGAAACCTCACTCCCCCGGCGTGAACCACTCCGACCTGCCGAAGAGCGACTTGTCCAAACTCAACCGACCCGGTCCCGAAACAGTCAGGGCGAGGGCCGCGACACCGAAGACGAACGCCTCCGATCCGGCCCAGTGCGTGCCCGGTGGTCGCGCAGCCAGAGACGAGGGCTGCGGCGAGAACAGCGACAAACACCGGGGAAAGCTTCATCGCGTCGGCGCAGCGCTCGGCTCGTCGTACAGCAGCTTGTCTTTGCTGATGACCCTCGGTTGCGGCACGGTGTCGTCACGAAGGCTCGCAGGGAAGCACGGCGTGCCACCAACCATTGTCGGTTCATAGGCCCCTGCCGACTGGATGCTCAGGGTGTAGCCGTCTGGCGAGTGTCCGTAGCGGTTGGGCTTGTCGTCGTCGCGTTCTTCCACTCGCCAACCCCAGCTTTTCCAGATATCCCCGACTTTGGCGATGAGGGCGTTATAGTCGCTTCCTGGCGGGGTGTGCATGTCCCGATAGTCCCCGAAGTCCACCGGGGAGTTCTCCCGGTCCACGCGCTCCGAGTCGCACGCGGCTGTATGGCCTCCTCCGTACCCGCCGTAGCGTTTGTTGTCGAGGAAAATGTTGTCCGGCAGTCCTTGCAGCGTCTTCTGCATGTACCCGTACAGGGTCTCTTGGGCTTGGCGTTGGCTGGTGATGTTGGGGGAGACTGTCATGGGCTCTGGTTTCATGTCGAGGGTGGTCACGTCGTTGTGGTGTGGCGGTGTCGCTGCGCTCGATTGTGTGTGCTCGTGTCCGCCGCACCCGGCAAGGATCGCGACAACGAGCGCAGAGAAGAGCAGGGCCGTTGTCCCCTTCACGCGGATGTCGCTGTTCTTCATGGCGGCGTTCACTTGTGCTCCGGTTCTCGTCCGACAATGATCCGGCCCATGTTCTTCAATCCCGTGCTGTTTGGCTGGAAGTAGCTGCCGTGGGCGTCGCCGCTGAGGTCTCCGGTGAGCCAGCCGTCGCCCTTCTTGCCCGGATCGGTTTGGAATTGGGTGGCGTCGCCCCATGTGCTCGGATCATTTCCCAGCGGGTTGTCCCCAATCGGGGCGAGCGTGGTGGCGACTCGGATCATGTCGTTGTCGGCGGTCGCGATGTAGACCTCCCCGCCCTGGTTGATGTTCATGTCGTGGGCGCTGTTGCCGATCATGCCGGGGCTGCCCACGCCGACCATCGCGTCAGCGTCCAGGTGGTGCCCGTTCGACGCCGCCGCGCCGACCTCCACCGATCCGTAGCTGTGCCCGATGACCGTCTGATACGCCCTTCCAAGGTTGGCGTCGTCGTGGGAGAATCGCAAACCAGACTGCCAGTCGTCCAGCGCTTGCGCGCCGTCGAGCGCGAATTTCGGGTCGCCCGCCCAACTGCCCTTTGTGGGGTCGAAGATGTCCATAGGCCGGTCGTAGCACATCCACGTCGTCACCGAGATATCTGTTGGTTGAATCCCGTGCTCTTTGCCTTGGTTTAAAGCCTCTGTGTAGAGACGTGCCGAGTAGTCGTCGGAGCCGGTCATCTTGGTCATGTCCTGCCCGGTTCCCGGCACGAACGTGGCGACTTTCGTCGCGTGGTCCGCGTCCCCGATGGTGACCGCCGTGTGGCCCTTGTCGTCAAGGAAGCTGAGGAAGCGCGGCAGGCCGTCGCCCCCGAGCGCTTTGGGCAGTGTCGTCTTGTCGAGCGTCGCCTGGAGGTTGTTGTAGCCGTCCAGGCGGTGCTGCATCTCGGCAATGCGTGTTTTCCACTCGTTCCACTCAGGGTTGTTCAACTGCTGGGCTTGTTTTTGCTCCTCGTTGAATCCGGGCGGCATGTGCGGATTCTCTTTGTAACCGGGGATCTGGTCAGTCTTCCAATCGGGGTGCTCGTTCTGCAATCTTTGGATCTCGTCCCGTACCAGCTGTTTCAGGTCGTTGAGGTGGAGCCGGTTGCAGTAGTCCCGGTTCTCGAACGGAAACCCTGGTTTGTTGCCGATCTCGGGGTAGCGGCGGTACAACTCGGCCAAAATCGACTTGTCCCCATCCGGGCCGTCCTTACCCCCGTGCAGGTGCTTGAACACTTCGTTCAACTCTTTGGGATCGGTCGGCAGGGGCTCTTTTCCGTCCGCGATGCGCCCCGCGCGTTCCTTGGCGGCTTTGTCCGGGTCCAAAGGCTCGTCTTTCAAGTTGCCGAACTTCTGGAAGTAATCGGCCTCCCGGTAGCCGCCCTCGGTCCCTTCTTTGATCTTGTCGTTGAGTTCGCGGATTTTCCTCGCGTGCTCTCGGTCGGCCTGCTCCAAAGCGTGTTTGGCCTCCCCGATGCTGGCCGTGTACTTCTCCAGCTCCTCGCGCTGGCGGGGCACCTCCCCGGACACTTGGCCGTCGTCCCACACGACCAAACCGGCCTTGCGCGCCGCTTGCGCCTCGGTGAGCACCCGGTCGGCTTTGGCCTTCAGGTCGTATCCGGCCTCCTCCACGAGCTGCTGGTGTTGCACCATCAGCTCGTGCTTGCTGTAACCGAACTTGGTGGTGCGGTCGATGAAGTCGAAACGGGCCGTCTCACCAGCCCCGGAGGACTCACCGGCCATCCTGTTCGTCGCGTCCTTGATGCCGTCCAAGATGCCGAGCAGTCGCGTGTTGTGCGCCTTGGCCTCGTCCGCCCCCGCGATGAGGGTTTCCGGTCGCCAAGACGCTATCTGGCTCATCGTAAACTCGCCCATGCTCACGCCTCCGCGCTCTGCGCGCCCAAGCCCGTCGCGCTCTGGTCGATCTCATCGTAGGTCTGCCGGAACCGGGCCGCGTGATCCTCCTCGTGCCCTTGGAAACGCGCGGCATCCGAAGCCGTCTCCTCGCCCGCGTACGCGTACTCGCCGCGCAAACGCCCCACCACCGCCCGATGCGCCTGCGCCGCATCCACGGCGGCTTGCGCGGTCTCCGCTCCTGGTAACGAGACCGAGCCATAGAGTCCACCCGCCCCTGCGCTTTCGGCCTGCTCCGAGCCGTCCGACACATTCTGCCCGAACAAGCGCAAACGCTCGATGTTCGTGCTTAACGGGTCACCGGCCATACGAGGAACCTCCTCGCGATAGGCCGCTGGGGCGCGGCGGGATCGGCGGCGGGCCATACGGTGACGGCGGGCCGTAAGGGCTCGGGCCTTGCGGCGCTCTCGGCGGCTCCACAGGCACAGCGCCCCGACCAGGCTCGACAGGCGGCGGCGCGGGGAAACCCGTGTCAGCCCCCGACCCGTCCTGCGCCGAAACGCTCGGCCTCGCCCGCAACGGCGCGGCAGACACGCCTTTCTCCGGGCTCCACCGCATCGTCGCGAACGACTGCGGCCCACGCCGCTCGTACTCCTTCAACACGGCCTCGGCCTTACGGGCCTTTTCTTGCAGAATCCTCGGGTCGATCTGCTCCTCATCAGCGCTCTCGAAGTGCCCGAACTGCTTCACACGCGGGCCGACATCCTCGTAGCCGTGGCTGCGACCCCCATATGTCATTGCAGGTTCTCCTTTTGCAGGTCCGCGCCCTCGGTGGCGCGGTGAGGCCGTTTCGTTTCGTCTTGTCTCAGTTTGCGTTTCGTCTTGTCTCAGTTTGCGTTGTCTCAGGCTGAGCCATGTGCCGCCGGGGAGGTGGGAGGGCCGGCGGCACATGGAGTCTTGGCTGAAGCGCGTTGGGGCCTCCGGAACTCCGGGCCAGGGCCGGACAGGAGCGCTCTCCCGGCATCTGCGGTGGTCATGGTCGCGAACCTAGCACTCCCGAATAAGGCTGACAATGCCTCGCTTGAAAAAATGTTTGAAGCGGCAAAAATGGTTTCCAACGAGCTTGTATCTGCTTGTTCCGCACAGGAGTGATGTGCAAGATTGTGGCGTGTGAATATTCGTCACCGGGATATTGGCATGAGAGACGGACAGCGGGGCTGCGCCGAAGCGCCAGCGATACCCCGGATCCGGTGACCGGCGATGGCGGATCGCGAAAACCTCACTCCCTGGGCGCGAACCACTCTGGCCTGCCGAAGAGCGACTTGTCCACACTAAACCGACCCGGCCCCGCAACGGTCAAGGCGAGGGCGGCGACGGCGAAGACGAACGCCTCCGAACCGGCCCAGTGCGTGTCCAACAGGTTGACGACGCCCTGGTCCATGTGGGCGGCCCCTGCTGTGAAGAAATGTTTTGGCGCGGTGAAGACCGCCCCGAGCATGGCAACGACGGCGACAAGACCGGCGATCGGGGTGAGCAGGCCGAGGGCGAGGAGGATCGAGCTGGCGAACTCCCCGGCGATGGAGACGCCCGCGGCGACCTCGGGGAAAGGCACGCCCATCTTCGCGAACCCGTCCGCCGTGCCCGAGAAGCCGATGTCGTGCAGCTTTTCCCAGCCGTGCGGCAGCAGGGCGAACGCGAAGCCCAGCCGCGCCAGCAACAGTCCGACATCCCGAATACCTCGCGCCATGAGCACTGCCTCTCAGAGTAGGAACGTTCCGACTCTGAGCATAACGGACTCAGCTCGACACAGGGTCGTCGTTCGCGGCCTGCTCGGCGCTTGCGGCGAGCGCGGCGTTCGCCTGTCCCCACTGCCCGTAGTCCGGTTTCAGGATGACGCTCACATCGCACGGCACGCCGTCGATCACGCGCAGATTGCCTTTGGAGTTCGGCAGCTGGTGCAGATTCGCGGCAGCGTGCTCGGCCCCGGAGGGGTTGCCCCAGTCGTGCTGCCAGAAATACGTGCCCAGGCCCGCGCCCAAACACCAGTCGATGGTCTTCGGGTTGCAGTACACGCCGAGGCGTTCGTTGCCGATCACGTCGCGCCACGCCGTCAAATACGGGGCGATGAGCGTGTCGAAGGCGTCTCTGTCCGGGTCGTCGTCAAGAGCCGCGTAGATCACGCCGTCCGCCGGGCCGCTCGCCGCGAGGTGCAGTTCGACCCCACGACGGGCCGCGTCGACTCCGCCGTCGTACCCGCCGCGCCAGTCGGCGGTGAGGTTCTTGCCCCACTGGTACACCGAGGCCACGGCGAGGCCGTGCTCCCGCATGCCCGCCACCTCGTCCGAGGTCACCGGTTTGGCGAGCATCCACGGCTCCGTGGGCCTTCGTTCGCTGACGTAGCGCACCGCCCCAAGGTGCCCTGCTTCCTTGATCGCGGCGGGGTCCGGGACCCGGGCCGAGAAGTCCACCAATGTGCCCAGACCCCACAAACCCCCGTCCGCGTTGTCGGACTCTTGGTCGGCGCGGGCCGGGGCGGCGATCGCGCCGAGGCCCAGCACTGGCGCGGCGCTCAGGCCGCGCAGAACGTCTCTCCTGCTGAGAGCCATAGTTATCACCATTCGTCACAAGAGCGGCATATGCTGCCTTCGAGATCTGACCGAGATATGTCTAGCAGAGTTGGCGGGGTTTGGCGAGGCCGCGCACGCCGAAAAAACCCTGGGCCGCCGAGGAGCCGGGGCGGGTCACCACTGGCCGAAGGCCATGTTCAAGACCGCTGTCTGATCGCACTCCACGTTGTCCACCTGCACCACCCACGGTTTTCGGCCGGGGAGTTGGTGCAGGTGGGCGGCGGGGTGCAACGCCAATGTGTCGTTGTTCCAGTCGTGCTGCCAGAAATACGTGCCCAGGCCCGCGTCCAAACACCAGTCGATGGTCTTCGGGTTGCAGAAGACGCCGAGCCGCTCATGGCCGATGACCTCTTCGAAACCCCGCAGGTAGTCGGCGATGGAGTCTTCCCAGAGGTCGGGGGTCGGGTCGTCGTCGACGCACGCGTAGATGGCGGCGTGGTCCGGGCCTCCGGCGGCCTGGTGCAGGGTGATCGCGCGGCGGGCCGCTTTCACGCCCGCGTCGTGCCCCCGCCGCCAGTCGGCGGTGGTCTGTCCGCCCCACTGCCACACGGAGGCGATGATCAAGCCGCTCGCCCGCATCGCGTCGGCGACCGGGCGGGTCAACGGCTTCGCCTTCATCCACTCCTCGCCTTTCGCCTGGTCGGACACGTAGCAGAAAGAGCCGAGGTAGCCTGCGGCTTTGATCGCTTCCGGCGCGGGGACGCCCGCCGAGTAGTCGAGCATTTTGCCGAGGCCCCAGTTGACAGGGCCCGGCCGTTTGGGCCGAGGAGCGTCGTCTTCGGGGTCGTCGGCGTCGTCGTCCGGGTCGGCCCAGGCAGGAGCAGCATGGACGAGTCCGGCGGCCAAAGCCGCGCCGCCCATCCCCCGCAGCACATTTCTTCTCGACAGGGTCATAGGCCCTTCTTAGCAGACCGGCCTGTGAGGGCTCGATAGGATACCGGCTATGACGGACGCGCAGAGCCTGGCCCTTTCCGACAGGTTCCTGGCCTGGCTCGCACGGGCGGGGTGGGCGGCGAGCCGCTGGAACGACGACGGGTCCTTCGACGAGCAGGGGGACTGCTCGATCTGGGAGGAAGACCAGGGGGGCCGGGTCCTGACGGCGTACCTGCTGCATCGCCGGGAGAGCGACGGCTGGGTCGAGGTCGCCAAGGGCAGCGCCGAGCGCCTCGTCTTCGCGGCGAGCGGCCTCGCCGCAGTGGAACGGTATTTCTGGGGCCTGCTCGCCGACGCGGTGCGCGAACGGCTCGGCCTGCGGGAACTTCAGGCGCGGACGGACATCGCCAGCGGCTACCGGATCGAAGACGGGTTGCGGGACGCTGCCGGGCGGCTTGTGGCCAAGGGCGAGCAGCAGAGCCTCGTCGCCCTGTCCCGCTCTCTCGCCCCGACGCTCGACCAGCTGGAAACCTCATTGCTCGACCCGGAGGGCAAACCGCTCTTCGCGGTGCGGGATGCGACCGCGCGGGCTGAGACCGCAGCAATCCTTCCCGCTCCTGGTCAGCCGCGCGGCGCGTGACGACAGGGCGCCAGTATTCTTCTTGCAGAGAATACTTTCTTCATGCTCACCTTCCCCGCAAGGCAATCACCACCCTATTCCAGGAGGGGCGAATGATACGGACAAAGGCGTTCGCGTTCGGCAATGCCGCGCTTTTGACGGGCGTGTGCGCAGGCCTTCTCGCCGTCGCCCAGGCCCAACCGGCAGCGGCCGACGCGGAGCTCTGTGGGGACACCCCGCATTTCAGCGGATGCCTCAGCGACGACGGCTCGACCCGAGGCTGCATCCACACCCGGCACGGCCATATCCGGCTGTGCAATGACGACGGGGGCCGCTGGCGTGACCGCGACCGCTGGGACGACTAGGGAGAGCCCGCGCCCGACTGCGACGCGCGCCCTGAAGGCATGAGCGCCCTCCGCAGCAACCTCACCAGGCGCCGAATGACGGTTTGATGATGTCGTTGATATCGCAGAGGGTTCCGCCGACCACTGGTTGGGGCTGCATCGAGGCCGCTCGCTGGTGCAGATGCGCCGCCGGATGCGTGCGGTAGCCGGGGTTGCCGTAGTCGTGCTGCCAGAACCACTTCCCCACCCCCGAGCGCAGGCAGAAATCGATGGTCCGGGGGTTCCCGTAGACGCCGACGGCGTTGGGGCCGACGATCTGCTGCCAGCCGAGGAGGTAGCCCCGGATCGGCCCTTGCAGTTCCGCGTCGGAGGGGTCGTCGTCGATGCACGCGTAAATCGGGGCCCCGGCAGGCCCGCCCGCCGCAAGATGCAGCTGCACTCCGCGCCGCGCGTGGGTGAGCCCGGCTTGCTGGCCGCCTTTCCAATCCGCGGTCTCGTTCTTGCCGTACTGATAGCAGGAGACGATGACGAGGCCTGCGGCTTTCGACACTTGCACCTGGTCGCGGGTGACCGGTTTGGACGACCGCTTCCCTGGACCGTTGCGCTCGTCGCTCACATACCGGATCGTCCCGATGGCCCCAGCGCCCCGGATCGCCGCCGGGCTGGGCGCGGCGCCGGCGAAGTCCAACAAGACGCCGCCCGCCGCGTGCGCGCGCGGGGCGGAGAGCCCAAGGGCGGAAGCCACGCCCAGTGTCGCGGCGCCGCGCAGCACCGCGCGTCGGTCGAGGGTCATACGAACAGCACAGCACAGCCGCGGCGGCGGAGCCGCACAGACGAGCCGCCGTGGCCGAGCTGTGACCGAACCGAGAAACGGCGCGGCGCTCCCGCGCGGGCCCGCGTCAGCGAGGCAGGACGGCGCTGAAGTAGACCATGTGCCGCACGATGTCCCGGATCTCCTCGGGGAGCTCCATGGGAGGGACCCCGTACTCGTCGCAGAGCTCGAGGATGTTCGCGGCCCGCACGGCCCACCCGCGCTCACGGAGCCACTGCTCGGGGTCGGCGCGCTCGTCATTGTAGAAAAGCTTGGAGATGTCGATCTTGGCGAACGGGTTGCCTTGATCCTGGGTGTACTTCCTTTGGACGTCCTGGAACCGCGTCGGGTTGAAACGGCCGCGGAACGATTCGACCGCGATCTGGCTGCCGGGCGCGGAGAGCTCCACGACGCGTTGGAACAACAAGTCCTGCGCGGCGCCCGGCAAATACGGCAAGAGCCCCTCCGCCGACCAAGCGGTCGGGGCGGACGGGTCGAACCCGGCGGCCTTGAGCGCGGCGGGCCAGTCCTCGCGAAGGTCGACGGCCACCTCGCGGCGGTCAGACTTCGCGCTGGCCCCGAGCTCGGCCAAGACCTCGCGTTTGAACGCGAGCACCTGCGGTTGGTCGATTTCGAAGACCACTTGGCCGTCCGGCCAGTCGAGCCGGTGCGCGCGCACGTCGAGACCGGCGGCGAGGACGACCCCTTGCCGGGAGCCCGCCGAGGCTGCGGAGAGGAAGAACTGGTCGAAGAACTTGGACCGGACGCCCATATGCCGATGCGGGTCGAAAACAGACTGCTCTGCCAGCTCAGGCTGCTCGAGCAGCGCCAGCAGGTTCTCCTCGCCCGCCGCTCGGACGAAATGCTCGGCGTACGGGTCCTCGACCAGCCGGTCGTCGCGCTTGGTCTCCAAGGCGCGCATCGCCGCGACGCCCAGGGCGGTCAAGCCGACGCTGCTGACGATGTCCCAGCTGTCGCCTTCGGAGCGGGCCCATGCGGCGTCTGGTGTTGTCATCGTTTCTGCCTCTCATTCGCGGTCGTCGCTCGTCACCACGATAGGGCAAAATGACGGAACGTGCGTTCCTTTTTTGGGCGGACAGTTGCTCGCCGCTGGCCAGTCGCCGGCCTCGGGCGTCGTGAGAGGCGGGGAAAGGCCAGCTTCAGCCCCGTGCCCGCTGCTCGAAAGCCCACTGCAGAGCGAACTGTTTGAAGTCTTGCACCAGGGCCGAGAGCGCCATCCCGGACTTGAACACCAAACCAACCTCGCGCTCGGCCCCGGCGTCTTCCAGCGGCAGCACCACCACATTGCCGCCTTGCGGCCCGCCCGCCTCCTCGCCCTCGAACGGAATGAGCGCCACCCCCAGCCCGCTCGCGACCAAACCCCGGATCGTCCAGAGCTCCGTGGACTCGAAAGCGACTTTCGGCTGGAAACCCGCCGCCGCCGCCAGCTCTTCGACCAGCCTGCGCATACCGTGGCCTTGGGACATCAAAATGAACGGCTCATCACAAGCCTCAGCAAGGCGCACGCTGTCCTGCCTGGACAACCGATGCCCTGCGGGCACCGCCAAACAGAGCTTTTGCCGCAAAAGCGGCTGCCATGCCAGCTTCGGGTCGTTGGGGCGGGGCGCGACGATCCCGAGGTCGAGCTCTTCGTCTATGATGCGCCTGCACACTTTGTCGGCGGCGTCCTGGGTCAGCTCGAAGTTGACCGAAGGATGCTCCTCCCGGTACCCGCTGACCAATTTCGGCACCAGCCACATGCCGAAGGAATGCAAGAAACCGAGCCGGACGACTCCAGGGGCCGCGACCATGTCGCCGATCTCGCGGATCGCGGCCTCCACTTCGGCGACCGCGCGCCGGGCATGGGTGTAGAGCACCCTGCCGCGTTGGTTCAACGCCAACCGCTTGCCGTGCCGGTCGAACAGCCTGGTGCCCAACCTGCGTTCCAGCCGGTCCAGCGCGCGTGACAACGCGGGCTGCGACATGCTGTGCAGCCGGGCCGCCTCAGTCATATGTTCGGTCTCAGCAAGGGTGATGAACCAATCGAGATCTTCATTCAGCATGGATGCCCTTTTGACGTGTGCTTATACGCGATGGGGATGTCCCGGGAAAGCGAATCGCCCGCGACAGAAGTCTCGCGTCCGCCGTGCAAGGACGCCCATGCGCGCCGCTCGGGCCGAGACGTCATCGTCCGGGGGCAGGAGCGGGAGGCGCGAGCGTGGTCACCCGGGGTTCGCCCGGAACAGCGGGCGCAGGGGGAACCGCGGGGGCGGCGGAGGGGGCTGGCGCGCCCGGCGCGCCGGATGGCGCCGGGGCGGCGGGCAGCGAGCTGTCAACATTCACGCTCACCGAGCAGGTCGCGGTGGCATTGGGGCCTTTGGCGGAATCCTCCTTGACCACAGCTCCGTTGACCAGGACCCGGCAGCGGATCGTCGCGTCGGCGAGATCGGCCTGCGTCCCACCGCCTTCGGGGTCGGCGACGGCCGGCGACTGGGGAAGCGTCGCGTACACCGTCACGATGGACAACGGCGGAGCAACTGCCACTGGTTTCGTCCAGGGCAGGGCAACAGGGGCGAAGCCGGTGATCGCGCCGTCCTCGGTGTATTTGACATTCGCCGTCACGACCTCAGGGGAATCGCTGATCACCTGGTAGGAAACCACTGCGGAACTCGGCACGACGGTGTCGATGATCCCTGTGGTCGGCGCGACATAGGTCGACGGCATGGTGCCGCCGCCGCCCGGCGGGGGCGGGGGCACCGTGGGTGAGGTCGGGGCGGCAAGCGCCTCTCGCACCAGCGAAGCATCCCCTTGGCCCAGGCAAAGGCCGACGCCGCAGGCTCCCGCGACGACAAGCGCGCCAAGAATTTGGGCGCGGCGAGCGTTCTTCAGCATGCGCGCACCCTACCAGAGCGCGGGCGTTCCGGCTTATTGGAAGAAACGGACCGTCACCGCGCATTTCGCGGTGTGGTTCACTCCGCTGGCGCTGCGCTCCTGCACGAGTTTGCCGGAGACCCAGATGCGGCAGGTGGCGGTGCCCCCGGTCAGGCTGTGGTCGCCCGGCCTTCGGCTGTTGCCGTTCGGGAGCGCGATCCAGTCGTTGATCGCGGGAATGGTCGCGAACATCGGCATGAACTGCACCGGAGGCCAGGCCACTTCCTTTTGGCGGAACGGGAGGACGTACCCCTGGTGGCGCAGGGTGCCGCCCGGAGTGCCGAAAAACAAGTCGGCTGACCGCGACGTGCCGGTGACCTCGTAGTCCACTTCGGCGGTCGGCTGGTCGGAATACACGACCACGGGGTCGTCGGGGTCCACCGGACCGGCGTTGTTCCAGTACGGGGGGGCGGAAGCCCCCTCGCCGTCGTCGTCATCGTCGTCCGCCAAGGCGAGCGGGGCGACGTTCAGGGGCAGCACGGCCCCGAACAACAACGCCAGCGTCCGCAGCACTGTCTTGCTCATAGCGATCTATCTTCGCACATCCCGCCACGACCAGAGAGACGCCTCACACTTTCGGGCGCAACAGCACGTCCGAGTCGAAACAGGTGCTCGTGCCGGTGTGGCAGGACGGGCCGGTTTGGTCGACGACCACGAGCACCGTGTCCCCGTCGCAGTCCAATCGGACCTCCACCACTTCTTGCGTGTTGCCGCTCGTCTCGCCCTTGACCCACAGTCTGCCCCGTGAGCGGGAGAAGTACGTGCCCCGGCGGCTGGTGAGCGTTCGCGCGAGGGCTTCGTCGTCCATCCAGGCCATCATGAGCACCTCGCCGGTGCCGCGCCGCTGCACCACAGCCGCCACGAGGCCGTCGGCGTTGCGTTTGAGCCGCGCCGCGACCGCCGGGTCGAGCGCGGGGGCGGGGCCGGGCGCGGGGGATTCGCTCATCGCACCACGATACCTTCGGCCGCCATCGCTGCCTTGACCTCGCAGATCGCGATCTCTCCGAAATGAAAAACGCTTGCCGCGAGCACGGCGTCCGCTCCGGCGTGGATCGCGGGGGCGAAATGCCCGGCCGTCCCGGCCCCGCCGGACGCGATCACGGGGACCGGCGCGACCGCCCGCACCGCGCCGATCAGCTCCAGGTCGAAGCCGCTCTTCGTGCCGTCGCGGTCCATCGAGGTGAGCAGGATTTCACCGGCTCCGAACTCGACCGCCTCGCGCGCCCACCGCACCGCGTCGATCCCCGTGCCCCGCCGACCACCGTGCGTGGCGACTTCGAAGCCGCTCCAGGACGGACCGGCCGCCGCGCCGGGGCGGTCGCTGCGCGCCTCCGGCGGGCGCGCCCGCCGAGCGTCGATAGCGATGACCACGCATTGCGCCCCCCACCGCTCGGCGAGCTCGGACAGCAGCCGGGGGCGGGCGACCGCTGCCGAATTGACGGCGACTTTGTCCGCGCCGGCGCGCAGAAGCGCGTCCGCGCTCGCGACGTCGCGGACCCCGCCGCCGACGGTGAGCGGGATGAACACCTGCTCAGCGGTGCGGGTCACCATGTCGAGGGTGGTCGCCCGTTCGTCGCTGGAGGCGGTGATGTCGAGGAAGCACAGCTCGTCGGCCCCCACTGTGTCGTACGCTTTCGCCAGCTCCACTGGGTCCCCGGCGTCGCGCAGATCGACGAAATTGACGCCTTTGACGACCCTGCCCTTGTCGACGTCGAGGCAGGGGATGACTCGTGTGGCGAGCGTCATGCGCCCGCCCGCCTGGGCAAGGGGCTCCGCTCCTGCCGCCGAGCCACCGGCAAACAGCGCGCGAGCGTCATGACGCGACCGCCGCCAATGCTTCTTGCAAAGTGAAATTGCCGGCGTAAAGCGCCTTGCCGACGATGGCCCCCTCCACGCCGCGCGGAATGAGCCCGGCGATCGCGACGAGGTCGTCGACGCTGGACACGCCGCCAGAGGCGATCACCTTCGCGCTGGTCGCGTCGGCCACCTCGCCGAGCAGCCGCAGGTTCGGGCCCGCGAGGGTGCCGTCCTTGCTCACGTCGGTGACGACATAACGGGCGCAGCCTTGCTGGTCGAGCCGCTCGAGGGCCTCCCAAAGGTCGCCGGAGTCCGAGACCCATCCCCTGCCGCGCAAACGCCAACCGTTCTGCCCGTGCAGGACGTCCAACGCGATGGCGATTTTCTCGCCGTGCTCGGCGAGCGCCCGAGCGGTCCACTGGGGATTCTCCACCGCCGCAGTGCCGAGGTTGACCCTGGCGCAGCCGGTGGCGAGCGCCGCGCGCAGGGACTCGTCGTCTCGCAGGCCCCCGGAAAGCTCGACTTTCACATCGAGTTTTCCGATGATTTCGGCAAGCAGCTCCCGGTTGCTGCCTCGGCCGAACGCGGCGTCGAGATCGACGAGGTGGACCCATTCGGCTCCGGCCTCCTGCCAGGCCAGCGCTGCTTCGAGCGGAGCCCCGTAGCCGGTCTCGCTGCCCGCCTCGCCCCGAGTGAGGCGCACGGCCTGCCCGTCCACGACGTCGACGGCGGGCAAAAGAATCAAAGGAGAGCTGGCATGCACCGGACCATTGTGCCTGATGCTCCCGCTGCCCTGGCCGAGACTGGCTTTTTGTGGCAGAGGACGCACTCCTGCGCGGCGGCGGCTCGGTCCCCCGAAGTGTGCGTCGAGAACCGCCGAATTGTGGGTCTAGAAAAAACGAGACCGCCTCGTTATCATTCTGTTATGACGCATCAAGAGGACCCCGCTTTGTACCAAGTGATCGTGCACCACGATGAGACGGGGTTCTGGATCGCGCTCTACGACACCCAGCGCGGCCTGCGCGAAAACCGCACGGCGCTCGAAGCGGACTTGCTGCTGGATTCGGAGGACGCGGCCCCCGACCAGGTCCAAGCGGTGCTGCTCGAACAATTCGGCCTTGTCCCGCTCGACGCGTGGGAGTTGGTCACCTCGCGGTACGGCCAAGGATGGCAGGCGCCGTTCGGCTCAGCGATGCGCGCCATCGCGGCCTGACTCCACGCCGCAACGGCACTATGCCTGGATGAGCACGGCGATGCCTTGGCCGCCGCCGCCGCACAGCGCGGCAGCGCCGACGCCGCCGCCCCTGCGCCGCAGCTCCAAGGCCAAATGCAGGAGGATGCGAGTGCCGGAGGCGCCGAGCGGATGGCCCAGCGCGATCGCGCCGCCATTGACGTTGACCCGCTCAGGATCGAGGCCGAGCGCGCGGGACGAAGCGACGCCGACCGCTGCGAACGCCTCGTTGATCTCGACCAGGTCGAGATCCGCGGGGCTGAGCCCAGCCTTGGCGCAGGCTTTCGCGATCGCGTCGGAAGGTTGCAGCTGCAAGGTCGAGTCCGGACCAGCGACCGAAGCATGCGCGAGGATCTTCGCGATCGGCGTGAGCCCCAAGGACTGGGCCTTCGCCTCGCTGGTCACCACCACGGCAGCCGCGCCGTCCGACAACGGGGAGGAATTGCCCGCCGTGATCGCGCCGGCCTTGTCGAAAGCGGGTCGCAGCGCGCCGAGCGAATCCGTCGTCGCGTCCGGGCGAATGCCCTCGTCCTCGCAGATCGTCAGTGATTCTTTCCGGCCGGGAACAGTGATCGGCACGACCTCGTTCGCGAAGACCCCGTCTTTCCACGCCTTCGCGGCCCGCTGGTGGGAGGCCGCGGCGAAGGCGTCCTGGTCCTCGCGGCTGACCGGCTGCCAGCGGCCGGACGGCGGCGCGGTGTTCACCTGATCGGTGAGCGCGCCCATCGCTTGCTCGGTGAACACGTCGTGGAGTCCGTCGTACTGCATGTGGTCCACCAGGGCCACGTCGCCGAACTTGAAGCCCGCGCGGCTGCCGGGGAGCAAGTGCGGGGCCTGGGTCATCGACTCCTGGCCGCCGGCGACGACGACTTCGTTCTCCCCCGCGCGGATCAGCACGTCCGCCGTGGCGATCGCGTCCAACCCGGACAAGCAGACCTTGTTGGTGGAAATCGCGGACGTCGACCACGGCAGCCCGGCCGCGACGGCGGCCTGGCGCGCGGGCAGCTGCCCGGAACCAGCGGTGAGCACCTGCCCCATGATGACAAGCTCCACCGCGTCGGCGGGCACACCGCCGCGCTCGAGCGCGCCAGCGATCGCCGCCGCGCCGAGCTGCGGCGCGGTGAGCGCCTTCAAGTTGCCGAGCAGGCGCGCGAACGGCGTGCGCGCGCCACCAACGATCACTGAGCCGGCCATCCTGGAACCTTTCATCTGCGATTCGATACCAGGACCAGCCTACGCCGACCGGCGCCGACGAGGCCAATCAGACCGCGGCCGACGGCGGCAGGCTTTCGGGGCAGGTCTTCAACGGCGCCGGGACGGAGCGCGCCGACCCCGCGCCTGCCAACAACTGCGATGCCAATGCCGCCGCTCCCCCGCCGAGGCGTCGAACGCGGGCCAGGCGACGACGTGCGGCTCCCCCACGCCGATCTCGTGGTCGCACCCAGGACAGCGGTACGCCTTGACGGCCTTCGCGCCGGGCACGGCGACCACGACGTACTCCTCCTCGCCGTCCGGTCCGGCCTCCGAAGTGGCGAACCGAAAGCTCGGCGGCCCAGGCCGTGGGGCGGGCGCGCGCCCCTTCCTGGGTTCCGCGTTCGGCTTGCGTCGTGGCACATGTGCAGCCTACGGGCAAAGCCGGGCTGGACCGCCCCGGCACGACCCGAAACACGGCACGCCGAGGGCGGATGGGACGGGCAATCACAGTGGCATATATGTTGTGTGCCAGAAACTAATTTATCGACACGCGCACAGCGCCGCACGATCCCGCACGAACAGAACGGACAAACCGCCGTGGAGAACGCAGCACCACCCCCAGACGCGATAGACACGGGCGCGGAGCAGGCCGGCCAGCCGCCGCACGCCCTACGGGAGCGATGGCATCAGCGGCATGTGCGCGTCCGCCTCATCTGGCTGTTCGTCGCGGGGGCGGCAATCGCAGCCGGCTGGCTGGGATGGCAGGCGTTCGAGAGCTACCAGCGCGAAGTCGCCGGGGCCCAAGCCGTCCGAGCGGCGAAGAGCTACGTCCTCGTCCTGTCCAACATCAACGCCGAGACGGTCGACAACAACTTCTCCGAACTCTACAAAAACTCGACGAAAGAGTTCAACGACGCGCATTCGGCCCAAGCCGCCGAACTGCGCAAGCAGCTCATCGAGAAAAAAGTCTCGGCGAGCGGGTCCATAGAAGAGGTGGCGCTCATTTCTTCGGACGTCGACAAGGCCACCATCGAACTGCTCGTGAACGAATCAGTGCGCAACAGCGACTCGCCCGAACCGAGACAAGACCGGGTTCGCCTGAGCCTCGACCTGGAAAAAACCGGGGGCCAATGGCTGACCAGCGGGATCAGAATCCTATGAAACCGCATCAGAACCCCATGAAGCCGATGGGGAGAAGAATGCGCGTCGTCCTGCTGCTCGCAGCCGTCGCGCTCGGCGCGAGCAGCAGCGCGGCACTCTCGTCTCCCGTCGATTGGGACGCCATCGCGCAGTGCGAATCGGGCGGCAACTGGGCGGCCGACACCGGAAACGGCTTCTACGGCGGGCTGCAAATCAGCGCTTCGACCTGGCGGGCCAACGGCGGGGTCGGGTCGCCCGCGGCCGCATCGCCGCAGGAACAGATCGCCGTGGCAGACCGGATCATGGCCGCCCAGGGCCCTTCCGCGTGGCCCAAGTGCGCCATGAGCACCGGGAACGCGGCGGTCGGCTCCATCCCGAACATCTTGACCCAACTCGAAAAAGCCCTGCCCGTACGCCCGTGCTGGATCCCCTTGCGCTGCTACTAGCGGCCCGCGCCGCCCGCCGGGCCGACGCCCCGCCGCGACCGCCCGGCAGACGAACATCGCCAGTCATATAGGGCTCGATGGATCACTATAATTCGCAAAGGGTGTTGCATGTCACTTTCGAGTGCGTTACTCTCCGGAAAGAAGAAGGGAAGCGCCCGCAAGAACGCTTCCCTTCTCTTCTCATGAAGAGAAGGGCCTCATTGGAGGCGAGAAAAATTCCATCGGGAAGATTCGACTCTCTCATCGCCCCCGGCGGCGTGGCATCGGCCAATTCCCAATCAGACCGGGGCCGATCCCGCGAGAGGAGCCCCAGAACCATCCTCCCTGCGCGGAACACAGCGTCGAAGCTTCCCCCGAAAGAAGGTGAAAGTTTATGGTGAGCGCATCCGCGAAGCCGTCTTCCATCGCCGCTCAAGGAGCTTTCCTCCGACCGGCCGTCGAAAGCGACCGAGGGTTCCTGCGGGAAATCTTCACAACTGCCTTGTCCGACTATTACGGAGGAGACCACGTCGCCCACGCCGACCGCGTCCTCGCCGCGCACTTGCGCGGCGGGGAAGACCGGCACGGGCATTTCTCCCAAGCGCAGGACACCCAGATCTTGGCCACGCCCGGAGCCGACCAGCTCGGCGTCCTCAACTGCGCGCTCAAACGGCAGGGAACGGTGAAAATAAGCCCGTTGATCGTCTCGCCCCGCGCGAAATCCGGCGCAGGGCTCGGCCGGACGCTGCTTCTGCACGCGCAACAGTTCGCGCTGCGGCGCAGAGCCCGCCAAATCTACTGCACCGTCGCAGAAACCAACGCCAAAGCGCTCGGCTTCTTCCGCCGGCACGGGTTCGTCGTCGCCGGTTCGGCGCAAGACCAGTACAAAGACGGAGTTCGGGAACTCGTGCTCTACAAAGACCTCCGGCCACAGCACGGCCGTCGATCATGGATCATCCGCGAGTGCGAGGAAAACGACTTGCCCGCGGTCGTCGGCATGGTCTGCGAATTCTACGCCCCGATCTTGGCCGACCAGAGCAAGCAGGTCGCGTTATCCCTGGTGGACGGGTTCCGCAGGCGGAGCCGACGCGACCTCAACGAAAAATTCAAGGACATCAATCTCGGCCTGGACGAGAACGGCTCCTTGCTCGCCCTGGCCGCGGCAGGCCCCAAGAAAGGAGCCGCCGTGAAGGTCGCCCCGCTCTGCGGAAGAGACATGGAAGTTTTGTCCGAACTCGTCGCTCTCGTCCCCGACCTCTTCCCCTCGCAACGGTCGCGCTACTACACCCACCAAATCGCAGAACCAGACATCACCAAGGTCATGCACAAGAACGGATGGCGCGTGGACTGTTTGCTGCCCGGAGCGTACCGCTCGGACCAATGCGTCGTCCAATGGTCGCTCACGCTCGGGTGCAGCCCCGACGAATCGCGCCCCCAGGACCTTCGCCGGGCCGCGCCCGACGAGAAAGCCGAACTCGCATGAGCGGTCTCGAACAGTACGCAGGAGCCCTGGCCGAATTCGTCGCCGCGCGCGACTGGCATCTCTACGACTCCCCGAAGAACCTCGCGCTGGCGTTGGGGGGAGAAGTGGGCGAGCTCATGGCTGTCATGCAATGGCTGAGCGATGAGGAAATCCGGCAGAAAACCACCGACGACGAGGACTTCCGCAGAGCGCTTTCCTTTGAGATGGCCGACGTGCTCAACTATCTGCTCCGTCTCGCGCGCCATGTCGGCGTCGACTTGATCGAGGCCGCCGAGGAAAAACTCGCCGTCAACGAGATCCGCTACCCAGTGGCGCGAGCAAAAGGAAACGCGACGAAGCACAACGCCCTATGACCGCGCCGACCAGGCTCCGGCACTGGCGGGGAGCAGGGCGTCAGGACGCTTTCCGGGCCCGCAACAGAGCAGGCAGACCGACGGCAAGCCCTGCGGCATTGGCTCCCGCCGCCGCCCAATGGCCCCAGCTCCTCGGCGAGCGCGCAGCCGCAGCGAGATGGTTGACAGCGAACAGAGCCGAGAGAACGGCGTAACCGCGAACCTGGGCCCGCGCGGGCGCCTCTGGCTCTTTTGCCAGGCTGAGGGCAGTGACCACGGTGCCGAGGTTCCACACCGCGATCTCGCGCTGCCACCCGCCGTTGTAGCCCCAGAACGTGTGCTCGGCGAACTGTTTGCGAAACACTCCCTGCAGAATCATCGCTCCGCCGAAACCAAGCGTCCACCACGACGCGGCAAATCGTTCCGACGGCATAGCCTCTCCTCTGCGACGCGCTCCAGCTAGGAATGGCACGACGCTAGCACCGTCGCGAAATTCATGTCAACGACTCCACGAACCCGCCTTGTCGCCGCCGGGTTGTCCGTGTGGTGGCGCATGAGCGGCCCGTGCCGATCGCGGCGCCGTTTGGGTCAGGAACATCCTTTGGCGCGGAGTTCGTCGATGAGGCCGAGGAGGGCTTGCCCGTTGTCGTCCGCGTCGTCGAGCGCGGCCCAGTCGCCCGGGCCGGAGCCACCGCGGCGCCCACGGACGCCGCAACACCCAAACAAGAACCAAACACCCCCGCCGAAAGTTCGCTCAGAACCGGTTCGCCAAACCTCCGAGCATCCCCGGCAAGAGCCGATCAATCGACGCGGAAATAATTCAGCACCAGAATCCTCTGGTTTGGACACAGGCAAGCCTTAACCCCACCTGCCCTGCGGCATCGCTCTGAGAATTAATGAACCCCCTTTGTACCCCCGGTCGGGGTCGAACCGACACTGTGCGGATTTTAAGTCCGCTGCCTCTGCCATTGGGCTACGGGGGCGAGTGGTTTCACTCTACCGGCGGCAAAGCGCAGCGTTGCAGTTCGTATTTGGGAACCCGGTCGATCCGGTAGCCGGTGAGCCGCAATGCGTGTTTGAGGTTCTGTTTGAACCTGGCCCAGGTGAGCGGCGCGCGGTAGGAGTCGAGGAGCTGCGCGGTTTCGGGGCAGGTGAGCGCCTCGCGCGCCTCCCGCACCCATTGGGTGTCGAATTGGGCGGGCAGGTAGGGGTGGTCGTCGGCGCCGCCGGCGTCGGCGATGACCCAGTCGGGGAAGAGGAGTTTGTCGTGGCCGAGCCTGCCGTTCGGGATGCGCTCGGTGTGGGAGGCGAGGGGGTAGGCGAGGCCCATCTGGTCGAGCACCCGCACGCTGAGCGGCAGATTCATGCTGGACATGCCGAGGTTCAAGAAATACACGGTGGTCCGGTAGGGCTGGCCGCGCAACGGGGGGTCGGGAAGCGGGTCGACGACCCAGTCCGCGTCCCAGCCGGGGAGGAGCACGCCGCCGGAGGGATTCTCGGCGACCGCTTCGAGAAGCCCGTGCATTCTCGGGTAGTCGAGGTAGTCCTCGGCGAGGAGCGGATGGGCGTGGCCGGTGTTCGCCGAGTAGAACCGGCGCTCGTCGACGATGCCGTATTCGTTCACGGCGGTGGGGTCGCCCCGATGGGCGCCGAAGGCGGCGAAGAGCGCCCACCCGGCGACACCGGTCCAGAGCAGGGCCGGGACGGCTTGGGCGACGCTGCGCCGGGACAGGCTCTTAGGCAGCGCGACGGGCATGGCCATGAGGGGGAGCAGGGCGCAGAACAGGGGCGCGAGCAGCACCCGGCCGTGCATGAAGTCGCCGCCCTCGCGCATCCAATACACCATTTCGAGCACGCCGAAGGCGGACAGGACCCCTGCGATGACGGTTGCGCGTGTCGCCCAGTGGGCTTGGGCGCTGCCGTGCGCCTGGCCGACCCGGTCGCCGCCGAGGCCGGCGCGCAGCACGGCGACGAGCATTGCGACGATGAGCGCCACGGGCAGCCACAACCAGTACGGTCCGGCGAAATCGACGAGGTAATGCCATCCTTGGAGCCATTTCGAGCCGTTCGCGTCCTTCGCGATGGCCGGGGTCGGGACGAGAACGCCGTAGTAGCCCATCCGGAAGATCTGGTAGCCCACCGGCACGGCTCCAGCGGCCGCCGTGACGAGGAGCCGGTTCGGCCAACCGACTGGGGCGAGCGCCATGAGCAGGAGGACCGCGCCGCCGACGAGGGCGAGCTCGGGGCGCACGAGCGGGGCGAGCCCGGCGAAGAAGGCGATCAGGGCGAGCACGGGCCGCGGCGGCTTGTCGCCGCGTTCCCATATTTCGGACAGCCGCATGAGCGACCACCACAGCAGCCCGAGCCAGAAGAGGGACAGGGAGTTCTCGAGGCCGGAAGTCGCGAAGTCGCGCGCCGGGTCGGTCGCGATGTAGATCAGCGCCCCGGCGGGCAAAAGAACGCCTGGGCTGCGCCGCCACAGCCGCCGTGATCCTGCCGTCGCGAACAGCAGCCCCGCGGCGGCGAGGACGAGGGCGAGGCCCAGCACCAGGTATTCCAACCGCAGGCCGGTGAGCCAGGCGAGGGCGAAAACGAGGTAGGTCCACGCCGTGGAGGTGTTGGCCTCCACGCGCTCCCCCATGTTGAACACCGGCCCGTTGCCCGCCAACAGGTTGCGGACGGTGCGCAGCACGATCAGGCCGTCGTCCGCGATCCAGCGGTGCTCCCAGGCCCCGAACATGAACAGGGCTGTGGTCAGCGCCGAGGCGAGCCAAAACGTCCGGTCCTTGGCCCGGCTCCCCGTGGCCGCCGCGGTCGGCCTCGGCCTGGAGAATCGGTCAGACCACGAGAATCGCGACAACCATCACCCCGATCCAGGCGAGCGCGGACAGCTGGAGCACGCGGTCCGAGAAGGCGATTTCCTCCGGTTCCCCTGCGTCGCCGCCGTCCACATGCACTGCGTAGCGCAGCGTCGCGATCACGACCGGCACCATGGAGACCGCGTACCACACGCCGGCGTCGGCGGGGTGGCCGTTGAAGGCCCACAGGCCGTAGCTCAGCAGGGCGCTGGTCGCGGCCAAGGTCCACACAAACCTGACGTACGTGCTGGTGTAGCCTTCGAGCGACTTGCGGATCTTCGCTCCGGTCTCTTCGGCGACTTTGAGCTCCGCGTACCGTTTGCCCGCCGCCATGTACAGCGATCCGAAGGTCATCACCAGCAAGAACCATTGGGACAGTTCGATGTTCGCCGCCGAGCCGCCGCCGATGGCGCGGAGCAGGAACCCGGACGAGACGACGCAGATCTCCAGCACCGGCTGGTGCTTGAGCCCGAAACAGTAGGCGAGCTGCAAACAAAGGTAGATCGCCATCACGACGGCAAGGTGCCAGTTCGCGAGGAAGGAGATCGCGATCGAAGCCGCCATGAGGACCGCCGCTGCGGCGGCGGCGAGGGCGGGGGGGACCACGCCCGCTGCGATGGGACGGTTGCGCTTGACCGGGTGCGCACGGTCTGCCTCGACGTCCTTGATGTCGTTGACCAGGTACACCCCGGAAGCCGCGAGGCAGAACGCGGCGAACGCGATCAGGATCGGACCGAGGATGTCGGTGAAGCTCACGCCGGTTTTGCTGCCAAGGGCGGCCAGCGGGGCGGCGAGCACCAGGACGTTCTTCACCCACTGCTTCGGCCGCATGGCCTTGATCAGGCCGACGGCAGGGTTCGAACGGCTCGGGACCACGCTCGATCCCTGTTCGATGTCAGTCATGCTCCATCCTTCACGCCAAAAGTCTTCAGCCAGGTCTTTTCGCTTGTGAGCTCGGGCGCTGCGGCGCGGTAGCGTTTCGCGAGCGAACTGTAGTCGCGGGCGAGGCCGACGAATTCGCGGGCGAACTCTTTGGCGAGCCGGACCGCCTCCGCCCTGGAACGCTTGCGGTACACCACGCCAGATCCGCCGCCCACGGTGACGGTCACCCCGTCCACTTTCGACAGCATCCACCACCAGGCGTCCAGGGACGAGACGTTGGCCTGCGGGCGCTCATGGTGCTCCGGGTTCTCTTTGCTGAGCTGATGGGCGACGGCGGTGGCCATCCGCACAACCTTGCCGACGCGCCCGAGCGGTTTGCGGGTGCCCCCCATGTCGCGGCCGGACGGCAACGGCAGCTCGGTTGCGGAGGCGATGACGTGCGCGTCGGGGTAGTTCTTGCGCAGCGATTGGGCCTCGCCGAGGGCCTTGGGCAGCAGCCCGTGCAAGCCCTCAGGACCGGCTTTGAAGTCCCGGACGGCTTTGAGCTGCAACGCCAAGGTCGAGTACTCCATGGTGAGGGCGTGGAACAACGTCGCCTTCGCGAGGTGGAAATACAGGCCGAGACGGGAGCCGTCGTGGTGCAGCGCGGCGACGATGAGCCGGTTGCGCAAATGGAAGTACGACTGCCAGTCGATCCGGTCGTCTTTGTCCGCCCAGGCCATGTGCCAGATCGCGGCTCCGGGGAGGCCGACTGTGGGATAGCCCGCCTTGCGGGCGCGCAACGCGAGCTCCACATCGTCCCATTTGATGAAGAACGGCATCGGCAACCCGACGTCTTCGAGCACTTTGCGCGGGATGAGGCACAGCCACCAGCCGTTGAACTCCACGTCCACCCGCCGGTGCAGCTGCTTGGTCTGCAGGAGCGGGGTGCGGGCGAAGTCGTGGTCGTAGCGGGTGTTGGGGGCTTTCTCCCAAATGAGGCGCACACGGTCGAGCACTTCGCCCATCGAGTGCAGGTGCGAGCGCTCCTGCAGGTTGAGCATTTGGCCGCCGACAATGGTCGGGGTCTGCGCCCAACGCCCGAACGCGATGAGGCGCAGAATCGACTCGGGCTCCACGTCCACGTCGTCGTCCATGACCACGAAGCGCTCTGCTTTGGTCGTGGTGAGCGCCTCGTGCATCACGCGGGCGTAGCCGCCGGAGCCGCCGAGGTTTCCTTGGTGGTGCACCGTGAGGCGATCGCCCAACCGGGACGCGGCCTCGGCGAACCCCGGCTCGTCTTTGGCTTTCTTCGTCCCCTGGTCCACCATGACCACGGCCCCGACCCGCGCGTCGAGCACGGGGTCGCTGGTGAGGGCGAGGAGGGCCTGCACCGCGTCGGCGGGCCGGTTGAAGGTCGGAATGCCGATGGCGACTTTGCTCTGCTCCGGGCCACAGCCGCCCGGCGGTTCGGACGGGGAATGCCAGCTCGCCCGCTCCAAGACCACCGGTTCCTCTTCGGCGGTCACGTCGAACCACATCCAGCCGCCGTCCTCGAACGCGGTGAGCGGCAGCTCGAAGCGCAGGGTTTGCGCCTGGTCGCCGCCGCTGGTGACCGCGGATTCCAACAGGACCGGGGCCGCGTCGGATTTGGACCGATAGACCTGGACCCCGGCCCGGCCGCTGAGCTCGACCTGCAGCACCACCGAGCGAAGAGTCGTCCAGCGCCGCCAGTACGCGGCGGGGAAAGCGTTGAAGTAGGTGGCGAAAGAGACCTCGGTGTCCGGGCGCATGCGCAGCCGGGAACGGTCGATCGCGTGCGCCCTCGGCGTCGCGGAGTTGGGATGCTCCACATACAGCCTGCGCACCCCTGCGGACTCCCCCGCCCGAGGCAGGACGAGCCTTTGGAGGAGTGTTTCGTCTCGCACCCCACTCGCAGAACTCGTGGGGGGCGCCCCCACGCCGACAGGCGGGGTCTGCGCCGCCTGCTGTGCCGCTTCGGGCTGGCTCATACGGCCCCTCTCTGTGTCGCTGCCGTGCTCCGCGCGCCCGGCCAGGCCCCGGTGGCGAAGTACGGGCGCAGCTCGTTCTCAAACATCCGCATGGCGCTCGCGATGGCCATGTGCATGTCCAGGTACTGGTACGTGCCAAGGCGTCCGCCGAACAGGACCCTGCGCTCGGCGCCCTCACGTTTGGCGAGCTCTCGGTACACGGCGAGCTTGGCCCGGTCGGCCGGGGAGTTCACCGGGTAGTACGGCTCGTCGGCGCGGGCGGCGAAGCGCGAGAATTCGCGCATGACGACGGTTTTGCCCTTCGGGTAGTCCCGTTCCGGGTGGAAGTGGCGGAACTCGTGGATGCGCGTGTACGGGACGTCGAGGTCCGCGTAGTTCATCACGGCGGCGCCTTGGAAGTCGCCGACGTCGAGCACTTCGGTCTCGAAATCCAGGGTCCGCCACGACAATGCGCCCGCGGACCAGTGGAAGTAGCGGTCGAGCGGACCGGTGTACACCACTGGGGCCTGCGGGTTCTCCTCCCGAATCCGCTCGGCGACGTCGAAATAGTCCACGTCGGCGCGCACGTCGATGAGCGGGTGCTCGGCCATCTTGGTGAGCCACGCGGCGTAGCCGTCTTTCGGCAAGCCTTCGAAACGGTCGTTGAAGTACCTGGTGTCAAAGGTCAAGCGCACCGGCAGGCGGGTGATGATCTCCGCGGGAAGCTCTTTGGGGTCGGTCTGCCACTGCTTTGCGGTGTAGTCGCGCACGAACGCCTCGTAGAGCGGGCGGCCGATGAGCGAGACCGCCCTGTTCTCCAGGTTCTCGTCCGGGTCGCCGACCGCCTCGGCGGCTTGGGCGGCGACGAACGCCTTCGCCTCGGCCGGGGTGAAGGCCCGGCCGAAGAACTGGCAGAACAGGGCGAGGCCGAACGGCAGCGGATAGATCTGTCCGGCGTGTTTGGTGAACACGCGGTGCTGATAGTCGGTGAACTCCGTGAACCGCCGCACATAGTCCCAGACCGCGGTGTTCGAGGTGTGGAACAGGTGCGCCCCGTATTTGTGCACTTCGATCCCGGTTTCGGGTTCGGGCTCGGACCACGCGTTGCCGCCGAGGTGGGCGCGGCGCTCCAGCACGAGCACTCGTTTTCCCAGCTCCGACGCGGCGCGTTCCGCGACGGTGAGGCCGAAGAAGCCGGAGCCGACCACGACGAGATCGTACGAAGAAAGCGGGGCCACGGCTGACCAGGGTATCAGTATCATCAAGCAGATGGGCTTCGTCATGGACCGGTTGGACCCGCCGCCGCGGGCGCTCGAGCCAAAAACACCTGCGTGCGCTGCTCCCGCGGCGTCGCGCGCGTGCGGGCGCGCCGCGCCCTCGCGGCGCGAGCCCTCGGACAGCGCGCCTGGCAGCCGAGCCCATGGCAACTGACCAGCCCGCGCCCATCGGCCAGAAGGACCAGCAGCCTTTTCCGCTCGGCAAACTGGTCCTCCTTTCGCTGTGCATGCTGGTGGTCATCACAGTGGAAGTGGGCCCGGTCGGGGTCCTGCCGCACATCGCCGCCGATCTGCGGGTCCCGCAATCGCGCGCCGCGCTCCTCGTGAGCTGCTACGCGATCACGGTGGTCCTCGCTTCCGTCCCGGCGATCCGGCTGCTCGACCGTTTCGACCGCAGACAGGTGCTCATGCTTTCGATGAGCGCTTTCGCGGTGTCCACCGCGGCCTTGGCCGTCACCCGGAGCTTGCCGCTGGCCGTCGCCGCCCGAGTGATCGGCGGTTTCGGCCACGCGATCTTCTTCGGCGTCGGCATCGACATCACGCACCGCCTGAGCCCGGCGAAACGCATGGTGCCCGCTGTCGCGATTTTTTTCTCCGGCAATGTGCTCGCCCTCGCGCTCGCCGTGCCCGCCGTGGCGGCCGCGGGCGGCTCCGGCTGGCGGGGGACCTTCTTGGCCCTTGCGGGCAGCGCGGGAGCGTGCGTGGTCGCAGCCAGGCTGCTCCTGCCCGCCCTGCCGTCGGGGAAAGCCGACGCTCCCCCGCTCGCAGGAGGCGCCCGCAGACCGTTCTTCCCCTGGCCCGACCGCCCCGCCGCGACCGTGTGCCTTTTCGGCCTGGTGTGGCTCACCGGGCACTTTCTCGCGTTCACCCTGCTCCGAGCCGAACTGACCGCGGCGGGCTTCCCCGACCGATTGGCGCCGGCCCTGCTGATGGCGTACGGGATCGGCACGCTCGCCGGAACTGGGCTGGCCGGGGCCGTCGCGACGCACCGGCTGCGCGGCGCGATCGCGGTGGGATTCCTGCTGCTGTGCGGCGCGCAGCTCTGTCTGTGGTCGCTGCTCCCCTCGATGTGGCCGTCCTTCGCGGCGGCGGCGCTGTGGGGGATCGGCTTCGGCGCCATTCCCACGCTCAACTCGTCCGCGATACTGCATTACTCGCGGGTCTCGCCGGACATGACTGCCAGCATGCTGAGTTCCGCCTGCAACATAGGGATCAGCCTGGGCTCCTTCGCCTCAGGGCTGGTGTATCAAAACCTCGGCCACGACTCGGCCTTCCTGCTCGCCGCCGGGATCTTCGTCGTCGGCGCCCTTGCGACCCGCTCGCTGCACAAGGACGGGCCTCGCGAGGGGCTGGGGCTGACGCGAGGGGCTAGGGCAGAGGGGCCTGCGCAGGGGCCTCGGTGATGGACAGACCCACCGTGCGCGCCTTCCCGCGCAGGTCGGACGCGGCGACCATAGCCCGGCCGAACAGCCCGTACTTCTCCTTGACCGCCTGTTTCGCGCGCTCGGTGCCCGCCGCGTCCAGGATGGCCGCAGTGCCCTCGACCGTCGGCCCGAAAGGGTTTTTGCCCGTGCGGTCGCACGCCCGCAACGTCACCCTCGGATTGTTGCGGATGCGTTTGACCTTCCACGAGTCCGCCACCGTCCATATCAAGAGCTCGTCGCCGTCGCGGACCGCCCAAATCGGGAGCGGCTTGGGCGTGCCGTCTTTGCGGTATGTCGTGAGCAACACGTACTTCTCTGCTGCGATCTGGTCGAAGAGTGCGGTCATGGGCCCATGCTACGCGGCATTCGGCTACGCTTGGCGAGATGAGCATCTCACCATCGCTGGAACGTTCGGAGCGGAAAAAACTTCCCGCCGCAGTGGGCAAGGCGGTGCACGACCTCGACTTGGACCGGCGAGTCGCGGATTTCGGCGACAGCGTCGCCGAGCTGGCCGACCGGCTGCCCGCGCCCCTCGCAAGTTTTGTGGCGCCGGCGCTGCCCCCAAAGCGAAGCTTCCTCGCCAAACTGCTCGCCCCGTTCGGCCTCGACGGGGTCCTGCCGAGGTCGTGGCGGTTCGCGGGCAAAGCGCTGTCGTTGCCGTCCCGAACCCGCAAAGGCGAAATAGCCCCGGCTCTCGCCGAGCTCAGACACGAGTTCGAAGGGCTCGCGCAGCTCGCCGTGGACCTTCTGCCCGCCCCGCTGGCGGAGCTCACGCCCCTGCGCACCCCGGCGGGGGCGGCGGAGCCCGCCGGTTCATGGAACCTGGTGGCGATCACCGCGCCGCTCTTGGTCGCCGGCCCGTTGCACTTCCTCATCCCCAAGCAATTCGACCGCATCGTCCCGCCCAGCCTGCCCGGCTCGGCCAGGCTCTGGACATACCTGTCCGGCGTCGCCGAAATCGGCGTCGGGGCGCTCCTCGTCATCCCGCGCACCCGCAAGCTCGGCGGCCTCGCCGCCGCCGCGCTGTTCGCCGCCGTCTACCCGGCGAACGTGCAAATGGCCAAAGACTTCACCGGCAAAGGCGTCCTCCCCGAGGCGATCGCCTTCGGGCGGCTCCCGCTGCAATTCCCGCTTCTGTACGGAGCGCTGAAGATCGCTGTCACGGGCAAATAGCCCCGGCGGCGGCGCAGATCGCCCGACAGCGCCGCGAGCTCTTCAGCGCAGCAGCGCCGCGAGCTCTTCAGCTGTGTAGAGATCGTCGAAGGTCCTCGTCACCCCGGTGGCCACCTCGTGGACCGCGCCCGCGACCTGCGCGGCTCCGGTGAGCCGCTGCCACGCGAGCCGATACACCGACAACTGCGCCTTCGCCCTGCGGAGATCGGCCCGGCCGGTCTTCCAGTCCACCACCACATAACCGCCGCCTGGCTCGGCGAACACCGCGTCGATGCGCCCACGCACCAGCACCCCGTCGAGGTTGAGCTCGAACGGGGTCTCCACAGCCACCGGGCTGCGCGCGGCCCAGGGCGATTCGAGGAATTTCTGCCGCAATTTTTCGCTCGCGACCGCATCGTCGTCGTCCGCCGCGCCGGGCAGCTCGTCCAAACCGACAAGCTCCTCGGAGAGGTACCAGCGGCGCACCCATTCGTGGAAGCCGATCCCCGCCTGCGCCTCGGGCGCAGGCGGGCGGGGACC
>JGI2924J29684_1078209_pt1 | contig 35548 bp, 38 predicted proteins | sample BenlonsequencITS_FD_29684 | JGI IMG/M metagenome (IMG submission 29684)
TGAACCACTACATTCTGCGGTGCCTTATCCATTCAGGGCAGTTGGTCCATAAGATCAATGCACTCTAAAACAGGAAGAGCCCGTAAACCTCTGACTAGCGTCACCCTCTGATTAAGGCGACCGCGGATTTAAGAGCAGAGGCTGCCACGAGCGCATCTTCACGGCTGTGTGTTGTACTAAAAGTACAGCGCACAGCCGTTCGTGCTTGATCCTCCTCAAGCCCCAACGCCAGCAACACATGGGATACCTCTCCGGAACCACAGGCAGAACCAGGGGAGCACACAATGCCTTGGCGTTCCAATTCCAGAAGAACAGTTTCAGATCCTATGCTGTCGAAGAGAAAAGATGCGTGTCCATCAATGCGCATCCTAGGATGTCCAGTCAGGTGTGCTCCCGGGATAGTGAGAACTTCCTCGATGAATTCGCCAAGATCTGGATAGGATTCCGCCCTGGCCAATTCCAAGGCAGTGGCAAAGGCGATAGCCCCCGCAACGTTTTCCGTGCCACTACGCCGCCCTTTTTCCTGGCCGCCGCCATGGATTACCGGCTCCAGGGGAAGCTTTGACCATAACACTCCAATCCCTTTAGGCGCACCGAATTTATGACCCGACAAACTTAACGCGTCAACTCCCAAGTCAAAGGTTAAATGTGCAGCTTGCACTGCATCGGTGTGAAAAGGCGTACTGCTTACCGCCGCCAACTCAGCTATCGGCTGAATGGTTCCCACCTCATTGTTGGCATAACCAATGCTGATCAATGTGGTGTCCGGCCTGACTGCTTTGCGGAGACCCTCCGGGGAGATCAGCCCAGTGTGATCGGGGGATAGGTAGGTGATCTCGAAATCATGAAACCTTTCAAGATAAGCAGCAGTTTCTAGGACACTGTCATGCTCGATCGGGGTGGTGATGAGGTGCCGGCCACGAGGATTAGCTAAGCACGCTCCTTTGATAGCGAGGTTGTTGGCTTCTGATCCACCCGACGTAAACGTCACCTGTGTGGGGCGTCCTCCGATAATGCGGGCCACCCGAGTTCGAGCATCCTCCAGCCCCGCAGAGGCGAGTCTTCCCACCTCATGGGGACTTGACGGATTGCCAAACGCTCCGGTGAGATAAGGCCACATGGCCTCAAGTGCTTCATTGCGCACACTGGTGGTGGCTGCATTATCAAGGTAGAGCATTAGAAAATATCGAGTCCTAGGTCAAGTGCATGCACAGAATGGGTAAGCGCTCCAACGGAAATGACGTCGACACCGGTTGATGCAATCTTTCCCGCGGTGTTGAGGTTGACTCCGCCAGATGCTTCCACCAGTGCACGTCCACCAATGAGATCAACGCCTTCGATGAGCTGATCAATGGTGAAATTATCCAACATGATGGTGTCCACACCAGCAGCAAGAACTGGTTCGATCTGCTCTATATGATCAACTTCGACTTCCACATGGGTGGTGTGGGGGAGTTTAGCTTTCATATTCGACAGCGCTTCAGTGATGCTGAGCCCCTGGGATGCGATGGCTGCGAGATGGTTATCTTTCACCATGACAGCATCGGACAAGGTGGCTCGGTGATTAAATCCGCCACCGTCACGGACAGCTTGGCGTTCAATGATGCGCAGGCCGGGTGTGGTTTTCCGGGTATCAACAATGCGGGCTTTGGTGCCTTTAACCTCTGCAACATAGCACGATGTCAATGTAGCGATGCCGGACGTCCTCTGAATGAAGTTGAGAGCAATGCGCTCTGAACGGAGGATGCTTCTAGCACTGCCGGTAATTGTTCCTAGGATGTCCCCGGTTTCAAAGCTGTCACCATCAGCCACCTTAAGGGATGCGTTTATCCTAGGATCGACGAGCCGGAAGGAGGCGTCGAAAAGCGCCTGCCCGCTGAACACACCTGGCTCCCGGGCAACAACCTTGGCGCTCAGCTGCGCCGATCCTGGGATAAAAGTGTCGGAGGTAATGTCGCCCCATGGCGCATCCTCGGATAACGCTGCGCCAACGATGCGGTCAATATGGGTAGTCATAAATTACGCATCCTTCGAGGAGCTAGGAGTAACAGGAGCTGCTGGAACAACAGATAGCATCCTTTCCAAAGCGACTCGCGCCGGTGCCGCCACGGATTCAGAGACAGAAATCTGGTTAATCACGTTTCCAGCCACCAACTCCTCAAGTGCCCAGGCCAGGTAACCAGGGTGAATGCGATACATGGTGGAGCATGGGCAGATGACAGGGTCGAGGCAGAAGATGGTGTGCTGCGGGTACTGGGCTGCCAGGCGCTGAACCAAGTTGATTTCGGTGCCGATCGCAAAGGTAGATCCTGCCGGTGCTGCTTGAATGGCTTTCACAATGAAGTCAGTGGATCCGGATGAGTCGGCGGCGTCAACAACTGGCATGGGGGATTCAGGGTGCACGATGACGTGAACGTCGGGGTACTCGGCGCGGGCTTTGTTGATCTGCTCGACAGTAAAGCGCTTGTGTACAGAGCAGAAACCATGCCAGAGCAGTACCTTTGCGTTTTCTAGCTCGGAAACGGTGTTGCCACCCAGTGGTTTGTTGGGATTCCACAGGGGCATTTGATCGATCCCAATGCCCATGGCTTTCGCGGTGTTTCGACCCAAGTGCTGATCGGGGAAGAACAGGACTCGTTGGCCGCGTTCAAACGCCCACTCCAATACGGAACGTGCATTTGAGGAGGTGCATACAATTCCGCCGTGCTCACCCACGAAACCTTTGAGCGCTGCAGAGGAATTCATGTAGGTCACAGGGATCAGGGTGTCATCGCCATAAATTGAGGTGAGTTGCTCCCAGCAGTCTTCGACGGAATCAAGGTCAGCCATGTCTGCCATGGAGCAACCTGCGGCAAGGTTGGGGAGGATCACTGATTGTTCATCCGTGGATAACAGATCAGCGGTTTCAGCCATGAAGTGCACACCGCAGAACACAATCGCTTCCGCCTCGGGTCGGGTTTTGGCAGCGCGGGCAAGTTGGAAAGAGTCACCAACAAAATCTGCGTGTTGGATAACTTCATCGCGCTGGTAGAAGTGTCCTAGGATAACCACTTTGTCACCCAGGGTGTCTTTCGCTTCCCGGATCCTACGATGCAGTTCGTCATCACTTGCGCGCTGGTACTCCTCGGGGAGAACCTGCTGGCGCGGAGCATGCGCAGGGATCGGATCGTTTTGTGACGCGCCGGGGCCGTAGACATCCGGCATTCCGGGCTGGTCGAGGAACCAGGGTCCGTCTTTGAGTTCACTGTTGCAGCTATTGGCATTTTTCAATGCAAGGTTGACAGATGGGGTGATTGAGGTGGTCATGATTGGGGTCTTTTCTTCTAAACGGTGGGCTGGAATGAGCGTCAGAATTTATCTTTGGAATCTGAACAGTTTGGGTGGGCGGTGCGGTGTTCCCGCAAGCACTTCGCCGGTGTCGATCAGATCGGGCGAGGTGGCCACGGATCTTCGGAAGTTGGCGGCATCGAGTTTGTGTCCAAGGACTGCCTCATGCACGGATCGAAGCTGGGCGATGGTGAAGGTTTCTCCGAGGAAGGAGTGGGCGATTTCGGAGTATTCCACCTTGGTGCGAAGTCGTTCTAGTGCATATTTGACGATGTTATTGTGGTCAAATGCCAGCTCAGGGAGATGATCGGCGGGAAACCACTGGACGTTTTCTCCTGGGATGGCTTTCAACGCTTCATCGGCTCGGACAAGTGCCCAATACACCACAGAGATCACGCGTCCGGTTGGGGAGCGGTCGACTTTTCCGAAAGTGTAGAGCTGTTCTAGATAGCTGGGGTGCAGGCCGGTGGTTTCTGCGAGTGTGCGGGCAGCAGCATCTTCAAGTTCTTCATGTGGTGGCAGCCAACCGCCGGGCAGTGCCCATTTATTTAAATGTGGTTCGCGGGTGCGCGGAACGAAGGGGGCCCACAGGCTGGGGAGATCCTGGGGGCCGGGGCGCAGCGCGAAGATGATCGTGGATACGGCCATCTGGATTTCAGGTGAAGCGGGCAAGAAACCACCTTAGGGTCAATCTGACTTTAACTGTTGAGCTATCTTACAGTCACTTTGACTCTAAGGGAAGTGTTTCGCTTCAACCCGTACAGGTCTAATATGTCGGGAGTCTTGTTTTAAGCTCTTATATAACCTGTATAGGAAAGCGAAAACCTCATGCTTGCAGTGCTATTCGGGGTGGTGGCCGGTGCCATCATGCCTTTCCAAACTTCGGTGAATAATAGATTGCGTCAGTCCGTGGGAGCACCACTGCTGGCGTCTTTTATTTCCTTTTTGGTAGGAACTTTTTCACTCCTGGTTGCAACGTGGATCACCAGTGGGCACCCGTATCCTGCTCTAGGAAATACAACTGGCCAACCGTGGTGGATTTTCACCGGTGGCATGTTGGGTGTTGTGCTGCTGACGGGAAACATTTTGCTGTTTCCCCGAGTCGGCAGCGTGCAGACCGTTATTTTGCCCATCTCCGGACAGATCATCATGGGCCTAATTATCGATACAACTGGCCTGGCACATTCGCCTCAAGCACCGTTAACCCTGTTCAGAGTATTGGGTGCTGCTGCGGTACTTGTTGGATCGCTGGCCGCAGTGGGAGTGTTCTCTAAGAAAAACATCGGACAGACCCAATCCCAAGGTGCCTCCATTTGGTTGTGGCGCCTCTTCGGAGTGGTGATGGGCATGTGCCAAGCAACCCAGGTTGCAGTCAATGGTTACTTGGGAACTGTCCTAGGATCCCCCATTGAGTCAGCACTGGTGTCTTTCGCTGTTGGCACCACCGCGCTGTTTATTCTGCTGTTGGTCACCCGAACCAAGTGGCGTGGAATCAACGGCGCTGGGAAGAAAAACCCATGGTGGATGTGGATCGGTGGCGTCATCGGCGCGACTGTTATTTTCAGTACTGCTTACCTGGGACCGATCATTGGCACTGGTGTTACCGTGGTGGTTATGTTGCTGGGCATGATGTTGGCCAGCCTGATGATCGACGCTTTTGGAATCCTTGGCAGCCCGCGCCGCCACATTCACATCGCGCAGCTTCTCGGGCTCGTGGTGATCATCCTCGGCGTAACAATGATCAGAATCTAAACCAAGAATCTAAACCAAGAATCTAAATTTCCAACGACTCTCCCTCTTCAAGCGGCGAGTATTCCGAGCCATAGGTTTCACCAAGATGCGTTAAGAACTTCTTGTTGATCGCCAAACCGCGATCATTAACAATGCCATCGTGAATGCCGATGAAACGCTTTGGTGGAAATTTCTTCAAATAGCCTTCCACATCCAGCATTTTCACCCAGGGGCCGTTGACAGGAACCAGGGCGAGTTCGACATCTTTAATGGGTTGGAAGGTATCGCCGGGGTGGAGCACTCGGCCGTTGATTAAGTATCCAACGTTTTCCGCGATCGGCATGGAATGGGTGAGCATCGCATGTTCAGAACCAAGAACCTCAACGGATAGGGACCCAACGGTAAAGTTTCGGCCGTGTTCCACGATGTGGCATTCTACTGGAATTGAATGTGCTACTGATCGAGGCGCGTAAATCGTCATGCCGGGCTTGAGCAACTCGGGATCAACGTGATCGGCATGATTGTGGGTGACCAGGATGGTCGCGCCACATAAATCTGGGGCGCCAAAAGTACCGGGATCAATAATGATTCGATCGTTTCCCTGTGAGATCTCAACGCATGCATGGATGTGGCGGGTAATTTTCATATCACCCATCTTGCCACCCGCAAGCAACCAAGTTAAGGCCTTTTATACTTCGGCAAGGTGGAAATTACCAGTTCATAGGACTCTTCCACGAGACCTTCGATGAAGTCTTTCGTGATCCGTTCACCATCGCTAATGCTCAGCCAGTGCACTTTGTTCATGTGATATCCAGCCTGGATGGTGGGGAAGCCACTGCGTAGTGAAGCGCCAATCTCGGGGTCTGATTTCAGCGTGATAATCGGCTCATCATTTAGTATCGTGAGCAGCAAAAATACCTTGCCCCGCACTTTGTACACTTCGTGCTCGGGTCCGAAAGGAAACTCTTTGGTGCTCAGGGGAAGAGTCGCCGCGTGCGCTGCAGCTACCTTGTGCAGATCCATAGAAACTATTGAACTCGCTTAGTCCACTCCTCGGTGGCGTATTTGGTTTTTACTAGGTCGTGGCCTGCCGCGAAATCTTCATCGCTGAGCTCTACTTCTTGCGCGCCGTACCTAGCACTGAATGTGGACTTTAGGGTGTCGATGATTTGCTCACGTGATGCACCTGTTTGGCGGCGCAGAGGATCAACGCGCTTCTTTGCGCTGCGAAGACCCTTGTCGGAAATCTTCACCTTTCCAATGCGCAACACCTGGGTCATCATGTCCGCATCGATGTCATAGGACATGGTCACGTGGTGGAGGACTGCGCCACTGCGACGTTTCTGTGCAGCGCCACCGATTTTTCCGCCGGTGGAGGTGATGTCATTGATAGGCACGTACCAAGCGTCAACATCGTGTGTCTTCAGCGCAGCAATCACCCAACGATCCAAATATTCATAGGACTGCTCATAGCTCAAACCAGCAACGAGAGATTCCGGTGCATACAGGGAATAGGTGATGCAGTTGCCGCCCTCCATAAACATTGCACCGCCACCAGACATGCGTCGTACCACGGTCACACCATGTTCATTAACGCCTTCTTGGTTGATTTCATTGACATATGACTGGAAACTACCGATCACTGTGGCGCGATCATCCCAATCCCAAATGCGCATCGTCGGGCCACGCTGACCACTGGCAACTTGGTCCAAAAGGAGCTCATCCAACGCAACGTTAAGTGGGGTAGGAAGCACCCCTGGGTGCAGGATTTCCCATTCATAATCGGTGAAATCTTGCGCGCCGGTGACTGCCCGACGCACAGCTAAAGCAATATCCGCAGTGCTAAAGCCGTGTAGCTCAACGTCATCATATTCCGCCAACGCTGCATCCAACTTTGCCTGCAAACGATCAGTGTTATCACCCACCGACGCCCCCTGCAGCGCCCGGCCAAGGGCGAAGAATGCCTCATCGGGTTCGAGGAAGAAATCGCCGGAAATCTTCACGTCAGCAATGGAATCCAGATCGGTGGTCACATCAACGACGACAAGCTTTCCACCAGGTACTTTGAGCTCAAAATGGTTATTCATGCGCCCCACAGTAACCGAATTTGCTAAAGAGATTTTGCTTGTCGACGCGCCCCTCCATCACAGTCATCCCGCCGCAGGCGGGCGTCGAAAAGCGGCGACCTGCGGATCTGTGACCCGCGCCATAAATGGGTACGATGGCGGTTGGAAAATTCCGTAACTTCTTTGAGGGAGAAACCCATGGTCGGCACGATTTCCACCTACATCGCATTCAATGGAAACACCACGGAAGCTCTGAAACATTGGCAAGAGGTTTTTGGTGGTGAACTTAATCTTTTAACCTACGGTCAGCTCACCTTGGAAGGTATGCCGTTTGATCCTCCAGCGGATGCGTTGGCGCACGGCGTCCTCACGTTGGACAATGGTGGTTTGATTTCTGGCAGTGATTCTTTTGAGGGAGAAATGCTCGTCAAAGACACCGCGTACTCCATGTTGTATAACGCGGAGTCAGTGGAAGATGGTCGCGCGCGGATCGACAAGATTGTGGCGGCTGGCGGTGAGGAAGCCATGAAGTTTGAACAGGCTCCGTGGGGCGGTTTCTTTGGCCAGGTTTTTGATAAATTTGGTGTGATGTGGAATATTTCCTCAGACTAAAAGCATAAAAAGATCGTTGCATTTTCAACCTCAAGAAAATGCAACGACCTTTTTCAGTGTTAAAACTTAAGCGTTCTCGCGATGCCTCAGAGTCTTCGATGCGGAGAAAATCAGCGCGCCCAGCAGACCGACGCCAGCGAAAGCGAAGAAGCCCCATGGGTAAGCAAGGTTGGCACTGACAAGCAGACCACCAAGCAACGGGCCAGAGATGGCGCCGAGGCGACCAATTCCTGCGGAGAATCCCATGGCGGTTGCGCGCATCTTGGCAGGGTGATTCTCACCAACGAAGGCGTAGATGAGTACCTGGGAGCTGAACACAAAGATGCCGGTGAGCAGCACGATGCCATACAGACCGATCAGTGGCATCCGGACAGCAAGCAACGCGAGGGAAAATGCAGAGAACACGAACCATACGAGTGCTGTTTTGCGAGGGGAGTTCTTATCGGCAATTCGCCCTGCAATATAAAGGCCGATCACTGCGCCGATGTTGAGCACCATGAGGAATCCAAGCGAGTTACCCATGTCGTAGTCTGCTTGGCGCATGATTTGTGGCAGCCATGTGTTCAGGCCGTAGACCAGGAGGAGTCCCATGAATGAGGTGCCCCAAATCGCCAGGGTGTTGCGGCGGAACGAGGGCTTGAACAGGGAGGAAAGTGAGGAGGACTCGCCGAGTTCTTCTTCGTGTTCGCGATCAAGATCATCATCCAGGGAAAGTCCATAAGATGCTGCAACTGCCTGCGCCTCATCCAACTTGCCGGAGATTTTGAGGTACTGCGGGGATTCTGGAAGGAAGAAGTACAGCAGTGGTAGCAGGATCAGTCCTGGTACGGCACCTGCGATGAACATGGAGTGCCAACCAAAGCCGTCGATAAGGAAGAGGCCAAGGAAGGCGGTTGCTACTGCGCCGACGTGGTAGCCGGTCATCAAGGTGGTGGATGCAGAGCCCGCTTTGGTGCCGGGGCGGAACTCGGTCACCATGGCAATTGCGGTGGGGAGTGCTCCACCAAGGCCAACACCTGCGAGGAAACGCCACAGGCTGAAGAGCTGGACGTTGGTGGTGAATGCCAGCAGGAGAGTGAATACAGAAAATACTGCCACAGAGAACAGCATGACACGGCGTCGACCCAGACGGTCCGTTAAGAAACCGATGGTCAGTGCGCCAATGGTCATGCCGACGAGGCCGATGGTGGAAATCTGTGTGGCCTGTCCAGCAGTGAGATCCCACGCGGGATCCTCCAGCATGGACGGGATTGTTGCACCCAGGACGACTAGGTCAAAGCCGTCGAGGACAATTGCGAACCACAGGAGTGCGAGAACTGTTCCGACACTTTTGGTTGCGCGGGTTGGGGTGGTCGTTGACACGAGCGTTTATACCTCGAAGCGTGGTAGGTCGCGCCCAACGTACTGCTCTGCGAGGTAGCGTTGGCCGGATTGGGATTCTAGGACGGAGCGCAATTCAGCGAATCGGCGCTGGGTGGCAAAGTGATCTTCGCCGGGTACTGCGTGGAGCATGGAGCTCATCCAGTAGGAGAAGTGCTGTGCTTTCCAGATGCGGGGGACTGCCAGGGAGGTGTAGCTATCGAGCAAGCCGGTGTCCTTCTTCTTCAGGGCACGAACCAGTGCTGGCGCGAGTACTGAGACATCGGCAACAGCCAAGTTGAGGCCCTTAGCTCCGGTTGGCGGCACGGTGTGTGCAGCATCGCCAGCAAGGAAGAGGCGTCCCTTTTGCATTGGTTCGGTGACCGCGGAGCGGAAACGCAGCACGGCCTTGTCAAAGATGCGCCCTTCAGACACGGTGATGCCAGGGGAGTCCGCACGCAGGTGCAGCTGTTCCCAAATGCGGTCATCGGGCCACATGTCTGGGGTGTCGTCAGGGTTGCACTGCAGGTAGTAGCGCTGGATTTCATCGGTACGGGTGGAGATCAGCGCAAAGCCCTCAGGGTGGGTTGCGTAGATGAGTTCCTTTTGGGTTTTTGGTGCTTCCACCAAAATGCCGAACCATGCGTAAGGGTATTCATGGCGGGCGCGCACGCCACCGTCTTCGGTGATCAGCTTGCGGTAAGGGGAGTTGGAGCCGTCAGCTGCGATGACGTAGTCGGCGGTGATGGTGGTGGAGGAACCATCGGCTTCGGTGTAGGTCACCTTGGCGAGGTCGCCTTCGTAGTTTTCTACGGAATCAACAGTGGTGGTGAAAAGGAGTTCGCCGCCATCTTCGATGCGCTTGGCAATGAAATCTTTGAGGTATTCGTGCTGCGGGTAGATCGCAACCTTGTGGCCGGTGAGTTCGGTCAGCGGAATGCGGGTGCGCTCATTGTTGATGGAGATGTCGATTGCTTCATCGTGATCGGCTTCTGCTTCCATGCGTGCGCCGACTCCGGTTTCGCGCATCAGATTCAGGGTGCCTTGTTCCAGGATGCCTGCTCGGACGGTTTCTTCGACGTCCTTGCGGGTGCGGGATTCAAAGACGATTGATTCCACACCTTGAAGGTGGAGGAGGTGGGCGAGGGTTAGTCCTGCTGGTCCTGCGCCAATAATTGCCACTGGTACGTGGTTCATGGGGAACTCCTTTCATTGACCCACTGGAGGTGAAGTCCATTAAATGGTGCACCTCACAGTGATTTGGGACTCAATGTAAGTGAAAGTGCATTCCGTGACAACCTGTTCGCCTTGCGAACCAGGCATTTTCTGAGGTTGAAGTCACAGCCAGCGGAAAAGCGTTTCAGCTCATGCTGCCAGGGTGTAATTAGGGGTGTGTGTCAGGGGTTGGGGTGGTTATGTATTAATCTAGGTCAGTTTCTAGGATTTCCAATTGGTTTAAGCTACTGTGAACGCGTACTTAAATTTCATAGACACGGGTGCTCGGTGAAAATCCGGGCTGAGATCTGGCATAGCCACGACCGTCGAACCTGATCCGGATAATGCCGGCGATAGGGAGGAAAAATATGGCTAGTCCTGCCATGCAAAAAACTAATCAACCAAAGTCTTCCTGGCGTGTTATTGACATCGTCATCGCATCCGTTTTGGGTGTCGCCTGCGGATTGATTTTCATCGTGTGGAATTCCATCGGCTACGCCTGGACCACCGCATTTCACGCACTCACACCAGGCCTTGGCGGCATCGCCATTGGTATTTGGCTGCTCGGTGGTGTGCTCGGTGGGTTGGTTATCCGCAAGCCGGGTGCCGCAATTTTCGTTGAAGTAGTGGCCGCATGTGTCTCTGCAGCGCTTGCTTCACAGTTTGGTATCTCCACCATTTACTCCGGCTTGGCGCAGGGAATCGGCGCTGAAATCATCTTCGCGCTGTTCCTCTACCGTCGCTACAGCCTGCCCACCACCATGCTTGCAGGTATGGGCGCAGGTGGCGGCGCAATTTTCCTGGAAATGTTCTTCTACGGAAACCTCGCAAAGACGATGTCCTTCAACATCATCTATTCCACCACTGTCCTTATTTCCGGTGCGATCCTTGCCGGCCTGCTCAGCTGGTACCTGGTCCGCGCGTTGGCGAGGACTGGTGCACTTGATCGTTTCGCCGCTGGCCGCGAGGTATAAATGACCACCGCACTTGGAACGCGCGTTGTTGCGCGCAACTTTGGCTACCGCCATGCTTCCCGGGAAAACCCCGCGCTCAAAGACATCAACTTCGAGATCGCACCTGGTGAACGCATCCTGCTCACCGGCGCTTCCGGCGCCGGAAAATCCACGCTACTCGCCGCGCTCGCTGGCGTTTTAGGCGGTTCTGATGAGGGCGTTTCTACGGGCGAATTGCTTGTCGACGCCCCCTCCATCGGTTTGGTTCTCCAAGATCCAGATTCCCAAGTCATCGCCTCCCGCATCGGCGATGATGTGGCGTTTGGCTGCGAAAACCTCCAAATTCCGCGCGAGGAAATCTGGCCACGGGTGGAACGAGCACTTGAATTGGTGGGCTTGGATCTACCACTGAGCCACCCCACGAAATATCTTTCCGGTGGCCAAAAACAACGCCTCGCTCTTGCCGGTGTGATCGCCATGGGTGCTCGTCTGATTCTGCTTGATGAACCCACCGCAAACCTTGATCCTCAAGGCCAAAAAGATGTGGTCGCAGCAGTGGATCGCGTTGTTCAGGAAACTGGAGCAACACTCATCGTGGTGGAACACCGCCATGAGCTGTGGGTCAACATCATTGACCGGATCATCAGTATTACTGACGGCGAAGATGTCCAACCTGCAGAGTTGATCAAGGTGGGCCAGTTGCCTGGGGCGCAGCCGTCGACAAGCAAACCGATCTTGTGGGCGAATGATTTGCTGTGCACCTGGGGCGGCCTGCGTAGTTTTGAGGTGCCGGAAGGCGCCTCGACGGTGATCACCGGGCCGAATGGCGCTGGAAAATCCACACTTGCGCTGACCATGGGTGGATTGCTTCCGCCGAAAAGTGGGCAGCTGGAACTCTCTGACACGGTGCGCGGCGGCCTTAACACGCCCCCGCACAAGTGGCGTTCAGCTGATCTAGCTGCACGTATTGGCACTGTCTTTCAGGATCCAGAGCACCAATTTGTGGCGCGCACTGTGCGTGATGAGCTAGAAATTGGGCCGAAAATCATGAAAGTCGATGCAAGCGAGCGCATCGAGGAGCTGCTTGATCGTTTGCGCCTCCGCCACTTGGAAAACGCCAATCCGTTTACCTTGAGTGGTGGAGAAAAGCGCCGCCTATCTGTGGCGACAGCCTTGGTGGCAGCACCGAAACTTCTCATTTTGGATGAGCCTACGTTTGGCCAAGATCCCGAGACCTTCACAGAGCTGGTGACGATGTTGCGTGAATTAACAGACAACGGAATCAGCATTGTGTCGGTAACCCATGATCCTGATTTCATCGCAGCGCTGGGCGATCACCACATTGAGGTGAGCGCGAAGTGAACCTGCTGATCAAAATTAATCCCGTCACCCGCATCATCGCGTTGATGGTACTGACCACGCCGTTGCTGCTGAGTTTGGATGTGATGTCGGCAGCGATCGCGCTGGTGGCAACCATTATTCTGGCACCATTTGCCGGCGTGACCTGGAAGATGCTGCTGAAACGTGGCTGGATGCTGTTCCTCATGGCACCGGTGGCTGCATTATCCATGGCGCTTTATGGCAGGCCGGATGGAAAAGAGTACTTTAGCTTCCTGCTCATTCACGTCACTGATAATTCACTGGCTTTGGCTGCTGCCATTGGGCTGCGTGTTCTGGCGATTGGTCTGCCCGTTGTGGTGCTGATTGCTCGCATTGATCCCACCGACCTGGGCGATGGTTTGGCGCAGCTGCTCAAACTGCCTGAAAGGTTTGTCATCGGTGCTGTGGCAGGAAGCCGACTGATGACGCTTTTTCGGGAAGATTGGTACTCCATGTCCAGGGCAAGGCGTGCCCGCGGAATTGCTGATCAGGGCAAGATCAAGCACTTTTTCACCATGACTTTTGGTTTGTTGGTGCTCTCGCTTCGCCGTGGATCCAAGCTTGCAACGGCGATGGAAGCACGCGGTTTTGGTCGCACGACTGGCCGCACCTGGGCAAGGGAATCCACCGTCGGCGCGCGCGATCTGGTGCTCATCTTGGTGTGTGCTGCCATTTCCGCGATCGCTCTAACCGTGTCCATTCAGACTGGTTTCTTTAAGTTCTTGGGCACATGATCACAGTTTTAATTGATGGACAATCCGGTGCGGGCAAAACCACCTTGGCGGGTGAGTTAGCTGCCCGCACCGGGTTTCAGTTGGTTCATTTGGATGACTTTTATCCTGGTTGGACTGGCCTTGAAGCGGCATCGGAGATTGTTGCACGCCATGTTTTGGACGCGGACAACCCCGGTTTCTTCACGTGGGATTGGCACAACAATTGCCAAGGCGATTGGATCAAGTTGGAGCCTGGTCGAAGTCTCATTATCGAAGGCTCTGGATCAATCACTGCTGCAACAAAACGCAAGGCATCGCTGTTGGGCGAGCTGGTGACCGTTCGTATCACTGGTCCTGAGGCTTTAAGAAAACAGCGCGCCCTCAACCGCGATCCTGATTACGCACCATTTTGGAAAGTGTGGGCGCAGCAGGAGCAACGCCATTTCTCTTTAGGCGTTGAGGTGGATCATGAGATTGTGCTAGGTTCTGATGAGGCTTCGGGACGACCCGAAGAAATCTATGACAGCCTGGGAACGGCCCAGAGTTCTTAAGAAAGTTTGACTAGAGAACATGCCGTTTTCTTGGCTAAAACCAATTGATTATGCCCGCATCTTTGTCGGCTGGGCATCGATTTTTATCATCCCCCTCATCACACTGCCATCAATTATTGAGTTGGCGCTGATCGTGGCAGTCATCCTATTCTGCGCATTTGGCGTGGTGAAGATGGCGGAGCGTTTGGCTCATATTTTGGGTGATCCTTTTGGATCGTTGATCCTTACCTTGTCGATCGTGATCATTGAAGTGATTTTGATCTGTGCGGTGATGCTGGGGCCTGCTGATTCAACCACTGCTGGTCGGGATTCCGTGATGGCAGTGTCCATGATCATCATGGGTTTGGTCGTGGGATTGTGCCTACTCATTGGTGGTTTAAGGCATGGAAGCATGCCACACAATGGGGTGGGAACTCCGACCTACTTGGTGCTGATCGCAACTTTTTCCGTAATCGCCTTTGCGGTTCCAGCTTTCAGGGGAGAATACTCCACTGGGCAGGCACTTGTTATTTCAACACTGACAGCAGTGGTGTACGGGTTCTTCCTGTTTCGCCAAATGGGTGCCCAAGCTGGTGAATTTCAAGAGGTCGAGGTCGCAGAAAAGGCAGACGACGCAGCAAAATGGGAGGTCCCATTTAGAGGCTTAATCTTGATTATCACTGTGCTCCCCATCGTGTTGCTGTCCCATGACATGGCCACGGTGATGGATGAAGTCCTGGCAAGCCTTGGTGCACCCGTAGCAATGGCTGGATTAATTATTGCCACCATTGTCTTCTTGCCAGAGACCATCACCTCCTTGAAAGCTGCGTGGACAGGAGAGATTCAGCGAGTAAGCAACCTCGCGCATGGAGCCCAAGTATCAACGGTGGGGCTGACAATCCCAGCTGTTCTAGTGATCGGCGTGATCACAGGTCAAGATGTAGTTTTGGGGGAGACCCCGATCAACTTGTTGCTGCTGGGAACCACCATTGCGGTGACAGCCATTGCGTTTAGCTCCAAGAAAGTCAGTGCTGTGCATGGCTCGGTGCTGCTCATGCTTTTCGGTGTTTACATGATGAGCATGTTCGCCTGATTTAGGTAGCCTGGTGGGAATGAGTGCACTTGAGACATTGCAATGGCAGGACTGGTCAAGCGTCTTAATTGTGGTAGCTCACCCAGATGATCCGGAGTATGGGCTTTCCGCGGCTGTTAAAGAATGGACAGACGCCGGGGTGGAGGTGTCTTACCTGCTGCTCACCCACGGGGAGGCAGGTATCCAAGGTTTAGACCCTAAAGAAACCGGGTCATTGCGCGCAGCGGAACAGCGGGCTGCATGTGATGTGGTAGGAGTTAGAAATCTCACCATTTTGAATCACCCAGATTCCATGTTGGTGTACAATCTGGTACTGCGCAAAGATATTGCTCGGGAAATCCGGATCCGTAAACCAAATGCTGTGGTGGTATCCAATTTTGATGTAGAGGCCTACGGTGGTTTGAACCAGGCGGATCACCGCGTGGCGGGATTAGCCGCAATTGATGCGACCCGCGATGCCGCTAATCCGTGGGCGCAGCCAGAGCTGTTGCAGGAGGATCTGCAGCCGTGGGGAGCTGAAGTCATCATCATTGCCGGACACCCAGAGCCCACCCACACCATGGATCTGGCTAAAGATTCTGTTGATGCCGGAGTTGCATCCCTTCAAGCTCACAAGGAATACTTGGCCGCTCTTCCAGATCCCCCGAAGCCGGAGGAGTTCATTCCGGCGTTTCTCGAGGTAGAGGGCGGTTACGCAGCGGCCTTCCGAGTTTTCGGACGGTAAGCAGGGCGATACGTGATAGGCAGCTTATCAATCAGATAAGACCACAAAGCCCACACTGCACACAGGAGTAATACTTCCGCGACGATGTAGAACGGCCATCCTCCCAACAAATCCAGAATTGACGCTGATTCTGGTTCTGTGGAGAGGTACCCGTAGTTGGTTCCCAAAAATGCGTTGACCATGAGGCACATGATGCCCCAGCTAATCGCCACTGCAACGGACATAACCACTCCGGACAGCCCTGGCTTTTCTCCAAAAGCGAAAATGAGAATTATAGCTGCTAGGAACACAGAAATGTGCATAAACCAGTACATTAAAAACTCCAGCCAGGGAACCTGTAAATACTGAACATCTGGAGTGAGCAGTGACATCAGGTTGATCGTGGTGCCCCACAAAATAGTCACTGAAACTGCCCACCGCGCGCGATTAATCAATGCGATGGCAGCAATAATGCGCAATGCATCTGAGAAGTGGAATGGCCAAGATTGGTCCAGCGTGTAATAGCCGGGCATAAAATTCCACAGGTTCGACAGAAGTGTTGCGATGAGTAGCACCCAGCCAAATGCCGGTGCGAAGTTGAATCGACGAGCAATGGGGACGACAAGAATCGCTAAAACCACAGCGGTGATGAGCATCGAAATATGCTCAAAACCGTACTGTGGCATAGCGCCGAGATCACCAGGGTTTTCCATAAGAAACTAATCTACATAAGCTTTAAGGTGGCGTCCTGTTGGAGTATCAGTTTTGATGAGTTCCGCGGGGCTGCCCTCGAATACAATCGAGCCACCATCAGAACCTGCACCAGGGCCGACATCAATGATGTGGTCAGCGTGAGCGAGCACGCCGAGGTGGTGTTCGATGACGATGACAGACTTGCCGTCATCAACCAGTTGATCAAAAAGATCCAGCAAGGTTTTCACATCAGCGAGGTGCAGGCCTGTGGTGGGCTCATCCAAAATAAAGGTGGTGGCCTTGTCTGCCATGTGGGTGGCGAGCTTCAAACGCTGGCGTTCACCGCCGGACAACGTGGTGAGCGGCTGGCCGAGGGTGATGTAGCCGAGGCCGACGTCGACAAGCCTCTTTGCGATCTTTGCCGCAGGCAAAATCTTTGAATCTTTCGCCGCGAAAAACTCATACGCATTGGCAGCCGACAGCCCCAACACGTCTGCGATGTCCTTGCCACCAAAGTGGTAGTCCAACACGGACTCATCAAAACGCTTGCCCTCGCACACCTCACACGGCGAAGATACCCCAGCCATCATGCCCAAATCGACATAGACCGAGCCGGCGCCCTTACAGTTTGGGCACGCGCCTTCAGAATTGGGGGAGAACAGCGCCGGTTTCACATCATTGGCCTTGGCAAAAGCCTTGCGAATCGAATCCAGCATGCCTGTATATGTCGCAGGATTGGAACGATTAGAACCGTGGATTGCGGTTTGATCGACAAACACAACCGACTCATCACGCGGAATCTCATGAATCAACGAGGACTTACCCGAACCTGCAACGCCGGAAATCGCCGTGAACACGCCGAGCGGAATATCGACATCCACATTGTTCAAATTATTTCGATCGGCCCCGCGGATCTCCAGGGCGCCATGCGGCGCACGCACGGATTCCTTCAATGACGCCCGGTCATTAAAATGGAGGCCAGTCACGGTGTCGCTGTCTTTAAGCTTGTCGACGCTCCCCTCAAACCGAATTTCACCTCCACCCGCGCCTGCACCTGGCCCAAGGTCCACCACATGATCTGCAATGGCGATGGTTTCCGGCTTGTGCTCCACGACTAAAACGGTATTGCCTTTATCGCGAAGATCGAGCAGCAACTTGTTCATGCGTTCAATGTCGTAGGCGTGCAAACCGGCGGTGGGTTCATCAAAAACATAGGTGACGTCAGTCAATGCAGAGCCCAAATGGCGGATCATCTTGGTGCGCTGTGCCTCACCACCAGACAACGTGCCAGCGGGGCGATCGAGTTGGATATAGCCCAAACCGATCTCCACGAAGTTATCCAGGGTTTCAGTCAGTGCGGTGAGCAGGGGAGCAACCGAGGGGGCTTCCACCGTTTTGATCCACTTGGCCAAATCACGGACCTCCATCGCGCACAACTCAGCGATGTTTTTGCCATTGATCTTGGACTCCAAGGCATGTGGCGCTAATCGAGTTCCACCACACGCAGGGCAAGGAATGAAGGTAACCGCTCGATCCACGAACGCACGAATATGCTTCTGCATGCCTTCGCGATCCTTAGACAACATGGATTTCTGAATGCGGGGGATAAGACCCTCATAGGTCATGTTGATGCCAGCGATCTTCATCTTGGTGGGCTCAAGATAAAGGAAGTTGTGGCGTTCTTCGTCGGTGAAATCCTTAATAGGCTTGGCAGCATCAAAAAGGCCCGATTCTGAATACATCCGATAACTCCATCCACCTGGGGTGTAACCGGGGATGGTCAGGGCGCCGTCGTTGAGGGAGAGGGAGGCGTCGAAAAGCTCTTTGAGGTCGATGTCTGAGGCCCTGCCCATGCCCTCGCACGCTGGGCACATGCCACCCGTGCGTTTGAAGGTAGCTTTCTCCCGCTTGGTGTTTCCGCCCTTTTCCACCGTGATGGCGCCGGATGCGGAAACAGAGGGGACGTTGAAGGAATAAGCTCCCGGGCCACCCGCGTTAGGTTCCGCGATTCGGGAAAACAAAATGCGCAACATCGCGGTGGCATCAGTTGCGGTACCCACCGTAGACCGTGGGTTTGCGCCCATCTGCTCCTGATCGACGATGATCGCCGTGGTGATGCCTTCCAAATGGTCAACATCGGGCCTTGCCATCGACGGCATGAAACCTTGCACAAAAGTGCTATAGGTTTCGTTGATCAACCGGCGTGATTCCGCAGCAATTGTGCCGAACACCAGCGAGGACTTGCCAGATCCCGACACACCCGTGAACACGGTGAGACGCCTTTTAGGGATGCGCACCGACACATTTTTGAGGTTGTTTTCATTCGCACCGTGGACCGAAATCCAATCATGGGAATCAGCTTTTTGCATGTGTCATATCGTACCGTTTGCATAGGCCTGTTCGCGCTTGGTGAACCTTTTCTAGCACCAAAACAAAACTCTCCCTAGTATGGGGTCCATGGCTAAAACACATTTTCAAGGCAACGAAACTGCTACCTCCGGCGAACTGCCACAGGTCGGCGACAACCTCGCAGAGTTCAACCTCGTCAACACCGAACTGGGCGAGGTCTCCTCAAAGGACTTCCAGGGCCGCAAGCTTGTCCTGAACATCTTCCCATCCGTTGACACCGGCGTTTGTGCAACATCAGTCCGCAAGTTCAACGAGGCAGCAGCAAGCCTGGAAAACACCACCGTGCTGTGCATCTCCAAGGATCTTCCATTCGCACTGGGCCGTTTCTGCTCCGCAGAAGGCATCGAGAACGTCACCCCAGTATCCGCATTCCGTTCCACCTTCGGTGAAGACAACGGCATCGTGCTCGAAGGCTCACCACTTAAGGGTCTTCTTGCACGCAGCGTCATCGTCGTCGATGAAAACGGCAAGGTTGCTTACACCCAGTTGGTTGATGAGATCTCCACTGAACCTGATTACGACGCTGCACTTGCTGCGCTGAACTAATTTACTTCGCTCACGGTAATTTCTGATGAAGCTTCGGTGGTCTCCACCGGAGCTTCAGTTGTTTCCGGTTCAGTTTCGGGGGTGGTCGACGGAGCTAAGAGAGGTGAAGTTTGTTCAGAGGTCTCTGAGGGTTCGTCGGTTGCTACAGGTTCGCTTGGCTCGGTGGGCTCGGTTGGTGCTGTAGGGTCGGTGGATTCTGGATCTTCCGGCCCGATAATCCACGTTGGGGGAAGAGCAATGATCGGCGAGTTAGTAGTGGGAGCTGGTCTTCCCGTTGAGGTTTTACTGTCGTCACCATCGTCAATTGCGTGGCGACTTTGCGACGTTTGAGCTGGAGTTGTAATCGATTCAGATGCAGGCTGCACTATCGACGGTCCAAGAGCTGTCACTGCGCTTTCTGAAGCGGAATTTTCTCGTGTGAGTGGCAGAATGGATCGATCTAGCCATGAGCGGAACGTCGAAACCGGTGACTGCCCAGAGGCGATCGGTGGTGAGGCGAACATTTCAGAGTTTTGCAGCATTGATGAGCTCGGGGAATTCGGCGAACTTGGTGAATTCAGTGCGCCTAGTGAGTCCAGTGAGGTAGGTGAACTTGGCCGCCTGTTAGCTAACGTTGTTACCTGTACGTCGGGTTGAGCATGGTTTTCCAGGCTGCCCTGAGGAATCAATGTATCAGCAACCAGGAATATGATAATCGGAAGTGTCGCGAGTAATCCGACTGACGAGGCCAAGTTCCAACGCTGAGTATTAGTTGACTGAATTCTCTTGAAAAGAATTACTAATGCCAGCACAAAAAGCATCAAGCTAATGACTGCGAGCAGCATCGCACTATGATCACTCAACTTGTCAAAGGGAATAACGGCGAAAAGACTAAACATCCCCACGCCACAAGCAACATGAGGGCTGTACTTAACTGCGGTGTCCGACAAAGACAGTGCCTTTTTGGACAGCGTTTGTGGTCGCAGAATCTCGTCTGAAAGGAGCGCTGTCGCCTTCACATAATTTTGGGAATCTGCCTCTTTAGGTATCAACCGAGGGATTTTTAAAACCTCAAGGCGATGCTGCTTCTTCGACCACAACTCCAGTGGGAGAACGTCAATCTCGAAGGATGTTTCACCGTTCTCCCGGACTACGTGGCCGAGCACCGTGGGGGTGAGACCATTTGCATTTGAGAATTTCACAGCAGAGCTTAGTGCTGAGGCGTCATCAAAGTTTAAGATGCCACATTCTATTCCGTTATAGGAGACAATTAGGGCTTCTAAATCAAGCCTCAGCCCAAAAAGAATCGTGGAGCCAAGTGAGAAATCCTCAAACAGAGCATGAACGGTGGGCTCAACGCGCCACATTCTGCCTAGCGGTAAGAGGTGGGAATCAGCTCGTGGAGGATCATTGCTGATGAGCCCGAATTTTAGGTTTGGAAGAAGAACTGAAGCGAGAGATCCTTTACTCGGTGTGAGAAGTAGTTGGCTGGAAATCAGGTGGCCAGAGGCAAAAATTCGAGACAATTGAGAATTCAACAGGAACTGGGACTCTGCAATCACCCCGAGAAATTCATCTTGAACCCAAACACCGATTTTTGTTGCGGATTCTATTGGTGCGAGAAGCGCTTCGACGATGAGTTCGCCTTGCTCAGGTTTCACAATAGCGCGTAAGACATGCCAATTGACGCGCTCGAGAGCGAAATGTTGGGCAGTCTGTGCAGAGAAGAAGAGGTGAAGGGGATAGATGTCACCGTCGAAATCAAGCTGAGGAGTGCCTGTTGAATGGGTATACATTGGGCACTCCTTTCCTTAAATTTCGTGCAAACTTGTGAATTGATTGAGACAGTAAAAAGTCATATTAACTGTACAGCGAAATTACAGCGAACAACTCTCCACTAATGAGACGAGTTTTGCGCACGCTGTGGAATGAACTTCTTGATCACACTGACCACAACGGTGATAATCGCGCCCCAAATGAGGCCGAACACAAGTGACCCGAAAGTATTGCCAACCCATCCCAGAGCACTGCCTCCGATACCGTTAGCCCAGGACTCTAGTCCGTGAACAAGGTGGTAGGGAAGTTCCCATCCTAACTCTTCAGTTCCAACGACCATGATGTGGCCACCAACCCACAGCATGGCAAAAACGCCGACAACAGAAATAACTTGAAGAACGATGGGCATCGCTTTGACCAAGCCGCGGCCAAATTTCTGGATACCTGCGGAGTCACGCTTTGAAAGTGTAAGTCCGACGTCATCCATTTTCACAAGAACACCGACTACGCCGTACACGAGCGCGGTGATGCCAATACCTACGACGAAAAGAACCGCAGCCTGCATCCAGATAGTTTGATCTGCAATCTGATTGAGTGAAATAACCATGATCTCTGCGGAAAGGATGAGGTCAGTTGTGATGGCACTTTTGACCAGCTGATCCTCTGACTTTGGGCTTTCCTGCGACTTGGGTTCGGTGCTGTGCTGTTCACCTTTGATGCGCCTGTGGAGGGAGTGCCAGATCTTTTCTGCACCTTCGAAGCACAGGTAGGAGCCGCCCAGCATCAAAATTGGTGTGAGAGCCCACGGAGCAAACGCGGAAAGAAGCAACGCGATGGGCAAAATGATGATGATCTTGTTTACCAAAGAGCCCTTAGCGATCCGCCAAATCATGGGCAGTTCGCGTGCAGGTTTGACACCTTGAACATATTGCGGGGTAACTGCCGTGTCATCTACAACCACGCCTGCGGCTTTAACGCTGGTTTTTCCAGCCATCGCCGTGACATCATCGAGGCTGGCTGCAGCCGCTCGAGTAATTGCTGCGACATCGTCTAATAGTGCTGCCAATCCACCGGCCATTGATGACTCCTTTGTAGAGAAGGGGTAGTGCTTACAAATCTTATCTGTGCTCAGGCAAGATAGCAGGTATGAAAATTGCGATCGTTGGCGCTGGTGCAGTTGGTGGATATTTCGGAGCGTTGTTACAAGAATCTGGTGCAGATATCACGATGGTTGCACGTGGACGAACATTAGAAGCCTTGAAGTCTAAAGGACTCCACATCAACGATGCAAGAGGCGAACGCTACGTACCAATTCCTGCAGTTGCGAGCGTGCAAGAACTAAAAGATGCAGATGTAGTGATGATTGCTACTAAAGCATTATCGCGGTCTTTAGATCTCGCTGAACTTTTGGGTGGGATACCTGCGAATTCGGTGGTCGCGATTACTCAGAATTCGATTGAATCTGCTGATCTAGCAGCGAAGAGTATCGGTGCTGATCGTGTGTGGCCTGGTGTGGTTCGTGGGTTCTTTGTTCATGAGGGGCCAGCCTCAGTGTCATACAAGGGAGGCCCACTGTCCTACACGTTTGGTGATTCTGGTGAACTTTCTAGGCAATTCGCAAGCACTCTTGAACAGGCCGGTATTGACGGAGTTCTGCATCCCGATATTTTGGTGGATGTGTGGGAGAAAGCCATGTTCGTAGAGGTTTTCGGCGGGTTGGGGGCTTTCGTCGAAAAGCAATTAGGTACCTTGCGTACGCATTTTAGGGCTTCCCTGGAAGCCTTGATGGAAGAGGTGGCTGAGGTGGCTCGCGCGGCAGGTGTTGCGTTGCCGAGCGATGCGGTGGAGCGCACCATGAATTTTGCGGATCGGATGCCTGAGAATTCGACGAGTTCGATGCAGCGTGATTTGGCCGCGGGAGTGGCTAGTGAGCTTGAGGCTCAGACAGGTGCAATTGTGCGGGCAGCGCACAAAGTGGGTGTGAAAACTCCGCTTCATGACCTTATTTATGCTGGTCTTAAGCTGAAAGAAGAGGAAAATTCACTTTAGGGATAGAATCAAGATCCATGATCGTTACATCCACCGCGCGCGTTTCTATAGATCGTCCCTCGCGCTATGCCAAACAGTTAACTAGCCATTTGGGTGAAAAACTGAGCACAAGCTGGGACCCGGAGGCAGAACGGGGGTCTGTTGTCTTGGTGGGAAAGGGCCCAGACCACGAAGACCAGCGGTTTGCTTTTGATGGATCTGCTACCTGTGATCTGGTTGCCGGCGACGGCGTGCTGTTGCTCCACATTGAATCGCCCGCCAGCCTGGTTGAGCGTTTTGAAAATGTCATCGGCGGCCATCTGGTCGGCTTCGCTCGGCGCGACGAGATGAAGATTGCTTTTCGACGTGGTGATGGATCAGAAGGGCTGTCTTTTGAGTCCGTCTAACATAATCCGCATCGCAGCTGTTCTAATCCCCAATGATCAGGATCAGATTCTCTGCGTCCGCAAAGAGGGAACTGAATTGTTCATGTTTCCCGGAGGCAAGCAGGAGTTGTGGGAGACTCCTGCACAGGCAGCCGCGAACTCGAGGAAGAAGACCTCGATCTTTATGGGCGTTTTCAGGCACCGGCAGCAAACGAACCTGGCTTCTATGTGGACTGCCATGTGTTTAGCACATTTGATGTGTTCTTGAACTACACACCGGATGTGTACGAAGAACTCGCTGAGGCGAAGTACTTCTCGCCTAAACCACGATCGAAGAAGCTCGCGCCACTAACTCGTGACGTATTTGAGGCTATCTCAAGTGAAGTGCGTTAAGCACTATCGTTTTAGGCAACGAAAAATAGCAGTGGCACAGCAGTACAGACCATGAGGCCCCCGATCAAAATGAGGAAGAACCTCAAGGTGACGTCCTTGCGTGCAGTGAGGCGCCGAACCTGAGTGGAATCGTCTCTGTTCACCAGCAAGGGAATCACGGCGCCTTTGGTGGTGATGGGTCGGGGAGTGGACTTCGGTAGAACTCCGAACACCTCGTGGTGGTCAAGCTCGAAGCGGTACTGCGTCAGATAGCGTTCGTCTTCGAGCTCAACAAATCCAGTTACTTCTGCCTCGACTTCGACCGCATTAGATTGAAAATGCCGATCTTTTCCGATGAAGTGAATTCCTATACCGATGCAGACTACTCCCAGGATAAGGACTATCAGCAGGGAGATCAGCATATTCTAGGAGCTGCCCAGCGCCCAACCACCGATGGATGAACCGGTGAAAGGCTGTGGAGCAGGGATGAAGGTGGGGTTGGCGGTGGCGTCAACAAGTTCTGCGGGCGCACCAGCAATGGGGGCAATGTGCTTGCCGGTGTAGTAGGCGATCCACTCGGCGTGTTCAGCAACGGGGATGTACCAGCCGACGGTGCCGTCTAGTGCATCGTTTTCTACGTCAGTGGACATGCTGAGCACACCAGCCAGTTGACCATTGATGTACAAAGGTCCGCCGGAATCGCCTGGTACGAGACGACCGTTAGAAACAGTGCCTTCAAGCAGCACAGCGGTGCGGTCGGGGCTTGGCACATTGACTACCCTGCGTTGAATTTGCACATCGGCTTGCTGTGCAACATTTTGGCCAAAGGCAGAGTACCCACCCCAGCCGGCTGCTTGACCATTTTCACCAGGCTGCACGTGTGCACCGTAGAGATCAACCGTGTTGGAACTTGCCTGATTGGGAAGCTCAACGAGAGCTAAGTCCGCAGTAGGGTGCAAGATCGCTTGGGACACCTGCTGAAATTGGCTCAAAGTGCTTGAACCAATAGCTGCACCGGCAATACCGCCCTCAGGGATACAGTGGCGGGCGGTGATCGCCCACGTTGGGGTGATCATGGTTCCTGTACATGCAGTGTTACCGATGTGCAGACGAACAATTGAATCTGAAGTGGTGCTTGAACCCGTAACGTTGCGAGCATTTGCCAAAGCATGTGCAGGTGACGCCGCCACTAAGGGGGCAGACGCAGCCGTTAAAGCTGCGAGTACGGACAGTGCTTTGGTGGTAAATGACGCAGAAGACATAAAGAACAGTCTAGATGGTTGCTCTACAAAATGTTGTCACAAGATGCTGTCAATGACGTCGATTTTGGGGCGCGCAATGCGCGCGCCTTTGGCCGTCACCACGATCGGACGCTGAAGGAGCCTGGGATGGGCAACGATGGCGTCGATAAGCTCAGTTTCAGGTGTTTCTGGTGACAGGCCCAGTTCTGTGTACTCAGCTTCGCGGGTTCTGATGCCGTCGTGGACTGGAATTCCCAGCGTATTGAATAGTTCTTTGAGCTCGGAAGCGGTGGGCGTGTCTTTGAGATACTGAACAATTTCAGGCTCAATGTCCTTGTCGCGGAGGTAAGCGAGGGTATTTCTGGATGTGGAACAACGCGGATTATGGAAAATCGTGACTTTCATAACGTTGAGCCTACTAAGGTTTGTTCCATGATTATTCAAATCCTAAGAGTGGCATTTGCCTTCGTCGGCATCATTGTTGGCGCCGGTTTCGCATCAGGGCAAGAGGTCATGCAATATTTTGTGGCCTTCGGCATAGACGGAATTTGGGGAGTCATTGTTTCTGCAGTGATCATGTCGGTGATGGCGTTGATCATTTTGCAGCTCGGAAGCTATTTCAATGCAGGTGAACACGGTGAAGTGTTCCGCCGAGTAAGTCACCCCGTTTTCTCCAAAATTTTGGACATCGGCGTTGTGGTGACGTTGTTCTCCACCGGTTTCGTCATGTTTGCAGGCGCGGGATCAAATCTGAATCAGCAGTGGGGGCTTCCGCTCTGGATCGGTTCTGTGATCATGGTTCTTCTGGTGCTGGCTGCGGGCATGTTGGACGTGGATAAAGTAACCACAGTCATTGGTGCAATTACTCCGTTCATCATCATTTTCATCACTGCCGCCTCGATCTACACGCTGGTAGGTAATTTCAGCTCAGTGGAGCAGCTTGATTCTGCTGCTTTAGAAGTCGGCACGACGTTGCCTCACTGGGCTGTTGCAGCGGTGAACTATGTGGGATTCAACCTGATGGTTGCGGTGTCCATGGCTGTGGTCATTGGTGGATCAATGTTTAACCCGCGGGTCGCAGGTCGGGGCGGTTTGCTGGGCGGATTGATCCTGGGATTCTTGATCATCATCAGTGCGCTAACACTGTTCGCCACCGTGGAAGAAGTTGGCCAAGATGATATGCCTATGCTGACGATCATCAACAATTTGAACCCGCTGGCTGGCCAAGTAATGGCAGTGGTTATCTACGGAATGATCTTCAACACGGCACTGGGTATGTTCTACGCATTGGGCCGTCGTCTCACTGCGAAAAACCCACAGCGATTCCGTCCGGTTTATGTGGTCACAGTGCTGATTGGTTTTGTGTTGAGCTTTGTGGGATTCAAGAACTTGGTGGGCTATGTGTACCCAGTCTTGGGATACATTGGCCTGCTGCTGATTGCAGTGATGATGGTGGCGTGGGTGAGGGGACGCGTACGCATCTACAAGGAATCCGAACGCCGCATGCGGATCGCAGACTTGTTGCAGATCGGCCATGACGGAGCGTTGAGTGGAGCAGAGCTGGCGGTGCTCAACCAGGAAATCCAAGATTCAAACTTGGATGAGGAACAAATTAAAGCAGCGGTTAGGAAGTAGTTACTCTGCAGGGACGAGCTCTACCTGGCTGGCGTCAGCCCAGGTGAGTTCGATTCCCTTGGAGCGCAGCCACTGCATAGGATCGTCGCCGTGGCGGGTGATTCCTTCAACAGCATTCAAGGTGGCATCAATTGCGCGCTCAGCGTCATCTGCAGTGATAAGCCCTGCTGAGGTTGCTGCAGCTAGTTCGTCGATGTCCATGACTGTTACTGGTTCTCCGCAGACAGAGATGAGATCCACGTAGAGGTCGCGGGTGGTCCAGATGTTGTCTTCGACGCGAATTTCAGCGACATCGATGTAGTAATCCTGACGTTCATCCACGCCTTTGCGGAAGTGGAAAATGTTGGCACGCAATCCAAGTTCTGGGAGGAGCCAGCTTTCCAAGTATCCGAACTTGGGGTGGTTTGCACCACGAGCCATGTACAGGCCGAAGTCGGTTACTTTGAAGGTGTCTACCTCGCGGAGAAACCCCTTGGGATCTGTGTTTATGGATTCAGCAGTGTTGAAAATTTCCTGCTTTACGGGATGAAGATCAGTCATTGTTTTCTTACCTCACATCGAATACGACGGCAGTCGGGATGAAATTACAGTTCGCTGAACCGTTTTCGGTGGATGTGGTGAGGCCGCCTGACATGGAGGCGACGATGATGCCGCGTCCTGTGTCTGCCACACCGGAAATCGTTGAGGGGCCATCGGGGTTGATTCCGGTGTTGCTCAACGTCGTGGTGCCATGGGTGAAGTTGCTTAAGTTTGCCCATTGAACAGTCATTGCGGTGCTTTGCTGTTCTGCGAGGGGGCCAGTTCCCAGTGCGGTGAACACGAAGGAGGTTTGGCCGACACCTGCGCCGGGGAGGGGGAGATCTGCTGGTCCTGGAACTGCGAAGGCAGATCCTACGGCTGCAGAATTTCCGTTGATGCAGTTTTCTGATCGGGTGGGCCAGAAGAACTGCGCGATGCGTGGTGCGTTGTCGGGGATTTCAATGTCCCCACCTTCGCTGCCGTCACCGGTGATAAAACCCATGGCCTGAGAAACGATGTTCTTGATTTCCTGCGGGACCCACGGTTGGTTTACTGCCTGTTCGATTTGTTGGCGGAACTGCTCGTTGGGGCGTCCCCATTGGTCTACGGGGAGACCGCTGGAGAGATTCGATGAGGCGTTGAAAGCTTGTTCAACTGGTGTGACAGCCGATGCTACCGGGGTTGCCGGGAGTGCAATGGCTAGAGCGGCAGCGACTGTAAGCAGTCGGGGGAGTGTCTTTGTCACTTGAGTTTTACTTACCTTTCAACGAGACAATGCGGAGGGAACAACTTTAGTCACATTAGTAACTTCAGTTAACTTCTTTTCCTCCTGTCACATTAATCGCAGAATATTTACTGTCAATAAGGATCTAAGTGAATTTCTGGGTTTCCCTAAAGATTCACCAAAGATCCGAGACACATTAGAACAACGTTTTCTTGTTTTGTTTGTCGTACATCGATGCAGTTCCGTTACAAAATTCTGAAAAAACCAGCAAAATCTTTAGAGATTTGCCTCACAATGTGCGGAACGGGCGATAATGCGAGTACAGTGATACCGTTCTAAAACAATGGACTCGTTTTACAAGTCCTCCATACTTCTTTATCCGGCAGGAGAATGCCCCCAGTGACCCACCCAGAGTTTCGTAACGTAGCGATTGTCGCGCACGTTGACCACGGAAAGACCACACTCGTTAATGCCATGCTTGAACAGTCTGGCGTATTCAGTGACCACGGTGAAGTAGCCGACCGTGTGATGGACTCCGGTGACCTGGAAAAGGAAAAGGGCATCACCATCCTTGCCAAGAACACCGCGATTCGTCGTAAAGGCGCTGGCAAGGACGGCAATGACCTGATTATCAACGTCATTGACACCCCAGGCCACGCTGACTTCGGTGGCGAAGTTGAGCGCGCACTGTCCATGGTTGACGGCGTTGTCCTTCTGGTTGACGCATCTGAAGGCCCACTGCCTCAGACCCGATTCGTGCTTGGCAAGGCTCTTGCTGCGAAGATGCCAGTCATCATTGCTGTGAACAAGACTGACCGCCCTGACGCTCGTATTGACGAGGTTGTTGAAGAGGCACAGGATCTGCTTCTTGAGCTCGCATCTGCACTTGATGATGAAGAAGCAGCACAGGCAGCTGAGCAGCTTCTTGATCTGCCAGTTCTGTACACCTCCGGTCGTGAGGGCAAGGCTTCCACTGAGAACCCAGGCAACGGCAACGTTCCTAATTCCCCAGATCTGATGCCTTTGTTTGAGACCCTCTACGAGGTTCTCCCAGAGCCAACCGCTGACATTGATGGCCCTCTGCAGGCTCACGTCACCAACCTTGACTCTTCCTCCTTCCTTGGTCGTATCGGCCTGGTTCGCGTTCACGCAGGTACCTTGCGTAAGGGCCAGCAGGTTGCATGGATTCACTACGATGAAGAAGGTAACCAGCACACCAAGACCGCTAAGATCGCAGAGCTTCTGGCTACCGTTGGCGTTGCCCGCGTTCCTGCTACCGAAGTTGTTGCAGGTGACATCGCTGCTATCTCCGGCATCGAAGACATCATGATTGGCGATACCCTCGCGGATCCTGAGAACCCAGTTGCACTGCCTCGCATCACCGTTGATGAGCCAGCACTGTCCATGACCATCGGTGTGAACACCTCACCAATGGCTGGTCGTGGCGGCGGAGACAAGCTGACCGCACGTGTGGTCAAGGCTCGTCTTGAGAACGAACTGATCGGTAACGTGTCCCTGAAGGTCAACCCAACTGAGCGCCCAGATACCTGGGAAGTTCAGGGTCGTGGCGAAATGGCTCTGTCCATCCTCGTTGAGACCATGCGTCGCGAAGGCTTCGAGCTCACCGTTGGTAAGCCACAGGTTGTTACCCAGACCATCGACGGCAAGCTGCACGAGCCTTACGAGATCATCGTCATCGACGTTCCTTCCGAGTACCAGGGCAACGTGACCCAGCTGCTGGCTACCCGCAAGGGCCTCATGCAGTCCATGTCCACCACCCCAGGTTCCGACTGGATCCGCATGGAATTCCGTATTCCTGCTCGTGGCCTGATTGGTTTCCGTACCCAGTTCATGACTGAAACCCGTGGTACCGGTATCGCTAACTCCTACTCTGACGGCATGGATGTTTGGGCTGGCGAAATCAAGGGCCGCGCACACGGTTCCTTGGTTGCTGACCGTTCCGGCCAGATCACCGCTTACGCTCTGACCCAGCTGGCAGACCGTGGTAGCTTCTTCGTTGAGCCAGGCACTGAGACCTACGAAGGTGTCGTTGTTGGTCTGAACAACCGTGAAGAAGACATGGACATCAACCCAACCAAGGAAAAGAAGCTCACCAACATGCGTGCAGCTTCCGCAGACACCACTGTCACCTTGGCTAAGGCTCGGTCTCTCTCCTTGGATGAGGCACTGGAGTTCTGTGGCGTCGACGAGTGCGTCGAGGTTACCCCTGATGTTCTGCGCATCCGCAAGGTCATCCTGAACGCTACTGAGCGTGGCCGTGCACGTTCCCGTGCGAAGAGCCTGAACAAGTAATTCTCTTTTAGTTAAGAGTTGCTCTGGCCCGCTGTGTCCTCTGGACGCAGCGGGCCAGTAGTATTTTGGGGGTGAGAATAAGGTTTGGAATTCTAAGTGTTGTCGCCTGCACGGTTTCGTTGGTGGCATGTCAGGCTAATCCGGGTCCTGCGCCCGTTGAGGAGCCAACTACAGCCACTGCGACGACCACGGCAACTGAGACGACCACCGTAGAGACTGAAGCCCCCAAACAAGATCGGGAAACCATCAGTATTGGTATCGATCCGATCCGCAACGGTTTCAATCCACATTTGTTGTCTGATGATTCTCCACTGGTGCGCGATACTGCATCGTTGGTGTTGCCGAGTGCTTTTGAGGGCAATCAGCTGAACACTGACTTGTTGGACAATGTTGAGCAGGTGGATGAAACCACGGTGAGGTACACGATTGCTCAGGAAGCGCAGTGGAGTGATGGCACTCCGATTACTGGGTCTGATTTTGAGTACTTGCGCAGGTCCATTGTGGCGGGGACAGGAACGCTGAACGATTCTGCATATTCGGCGATTTCAGAGATTAGGACCTCAGGCGGTGGAAAAACTGTCGACGTTATTTTTGAACATCCTGTCGCTGATTGGCATTTGCTGTTTAACAATTTGTTGCCGAGTCATTTGATCACTGGCAATTCCACATTCCAGACAGCGTTTTATGATTCCATCCCGGCCTCTGCGGGGCGCTACATGGTGCGTTCCATTGATCGTCAGCGCGGCGTGATTACGTTGTCGCGCAATGATCGTTTCTGGGGTGCAAATCCGGCACACGTGGAAGTACTCCAATTCAACACCGTTGCCTCTGCATCCCGGGCGGGGGAGTACCTGCGCACCGGGCAGAGTTCGTTTATGAATCTGTCACCGCAGGAAACCCTGGTGGACACGTTGAATTTGGTGCCGGACACGGAAGTGCGGGTGTCTGACACGACGCGCACGCTGGAGCTGGTATTCAACGCCGAAGCGCTGGCACCGGCGCAGCGCGCCTACCTGACATCGCTTATCGACGTCCCCCTCACCGCCAAGTTAGCTGGCGGTCGCAGTGCAAACCTGGGTGTGCCCCAAACGGTGGAGGCGAGCGTCGATAAGCAAGAAATTCCTGCGTTGCGCCTGGCGGCGGACCCCGCCGACGATGCTGGTTTGGCAGCTGCGCGGGGCATCGTCGATATGCTGGCTGCGGATGGAATCAAGGCTCAGGTCGTGACAACCGATTTGAATTCGGCGATTGCGGGTAATTTTGATGCGATCGTGGCGTGGACCAGAACTGCCACGGATTCGATTGCGTTGGCGGACCGAGTGGGTTGTGGCGTGAACTTGGCAAAGTGGTGCGCTGAGGGAACCACGGAATATATCAACGGTGTTTTGGCGGGTGAGATTGATTTCGATCCTGCGTGGGAGCAGCAGTTTAACACCGAGAATCACTTGCGGGTTCCGATCCTGCGGGAGACTCGGGTAGAAGCGAAAAATAACGGTATCCTCGGGGCTGCGGATGGCTGGCCTGGGGGAATTTCAAGTGCTGCAAGTTGGAGGAAAAACGATGTTGAAGAATGATCTGTCTGGTGCTCGAGTTGTAGCTGTGCATGCGCACCCTGACGATGAGGCGATTACCACCGGTGGTGTGCTTGCGGATCTTGCTGCTCGTGGCGCCGATGTCACGGTAATTACCTGCACGTTGGGCGAGCAGGGTGAGGTTATCGGTGAGACATTCGCGCAGCTAGTCAACGGTGATGCGGATCAGCTTGGCGGGTTTAGGATCCATGAGCTTTACGCCTCGCTGGAGATTCTGGGCGTGCGTGGCATTCATCTGGGTGGCGCTGGCTGCTGGAGGGATTCCGGTATGGTTGGTGATCCTGCAAATGAGCATCCGCGTGCGTTTATTCACTCTGGTGACCGTGCAGTGGAGCAATTGAAAGAACTTCTTGCGGAATTGAAGCCACATCTTTTGATCACCTATGGCCCTGACGGCGGCTATGGGCACCCCGATCACATTCGTGCGCATGAAATCACCCACGCAGCAGCCGGCGAGCAACGCATTCTGTGGGCTGTGAGCGACCGTGAGGAGCTCGAGGACGGTCTAAAGGCAATCACTGGGCTTCCTGAAGGTTGGGGCAGGGGAGAGCTCTCTGCGGTCGATTCCGTGGACCTCTCTGTTGAGCTGAACGATGAAGTGTATGCCACCAAGGTGGAATCCATGCGCGCGCATGCGACACAATTGTGGATCGCTGACGGTTCCGTATCTCGCACCAACCCGGTTGCCGCACACGCAGTGACACAGCAGGACAATGTGAAGGTGTGGGCGCTATCTAATTTGATTGCACAACCCATCATGCGCCACGAGCACTACCAACTCGGCGCCGGAACACCACTGCCTGAAGGTGCAACTGGAGTGCTTGACGGACTGGAGTTCTGACACGGTTATGGCAGAATCTAAGCAGGTTCGGAACAAGAGTTTCATTCACCGAAACCTCGGCAAAGGGGAGGTGTTTGGAGGTCTATTTTGGCTCAGTCTAGGGGCACTTATTTCGGTGCTTTTGGAGGTCATTTACCTGGGCACCCGGATCACTTTGCCTGGCGGAACATCGCTGGCGTTTCCCTACACAATCGCCATTGCATTCTTGTTCAATATGGTTTTGACCAGGACTTCCATGCTGTGGACCGATCATTGGCTTGCAAAATTCACTCCACTGACAGTGTGGATTTTAGGGTTCATGGCGCTGCTGGTGTGGACCGTGGTTGCAGGGGATCAATTAATTCCGAATAATATTCGCACAGTGCTGCTACTTTTTGCTGGTTTTTCCGGTGGAATTTGGCCTGCGGTCAAGGGGAAGTAGCATAATAAGCCTAAAGCTTTCCCATATTTATTAGCCTCTTAGAGTTCTCAGGAGAAAACGAAATCCCATGACATACACAATCGCACAGCCCTGCGTTGACGTCTTGGATCGTGCCTGCGTTGAAGAATGCCCAGTAGATTGCATCTACGAAGGTAAGCGCATGCTGTACATCCACCCGGATGAGTGCGTTGACTGTGGTGCATGTGAGCCTGCTTGCCCAGTTGAGGCAATCTTCTACGAGGACGATGTCCCAGACGAATGGCTTGACTACAACGATGCCAACGCTGCATTCTTCGATGATCTGGGCTCCCCAGGTGGTGCGGCTAAGCTTGGACCACAAGATTTTGATCACCCAATGATCGCTGCGCTGCCGCCTCAGGCATAATCTAACGCATGACCTCTCGCACCCCGCTTGTTTCTGTTCTTCCTGATTTTCCGTGGGATTCGCTCGCTTCCGCAAAAGCCAAAGCTGCGTCTCACCCGGATGGGATCGTGAATCTTTCTGTTGGCACTCCGGTTGATCCGGTCGCGCCCAGCATTCAGATCGCGTTGGCAGAAGCAGCGGGGTTTTCGGGTTACCCTCAAACCATCGGCACCCCGGAACTCCGCGCAGCCATCAGGGGCGCGCTTGAGCGGCGCTACAACATGACAAAGCTTGTCGACGCCTCCCTCCTCCCCGTCGTGGGTACCAAGGAGGCAATTGCCCTTCTTCCATTCGCGTTGGGTATTTCCGGCACCGTTGTCATCCCAGAGATTGCGTACCCAACCTACGAAGTCGCTGTCGTGGCCGCAGGATGCACCGTGTTGCGTTCTGATTCGCTGTTTAAGCTCGGCCCGCAGATCCCGTCGATGATGTTTATCAACTCACCATCCAACCCCACAGGCAAGGTTCTGGGCATCCCACACTTGCGCAAGGTTGTGAAGTGGGCGCAGGAAAACAACGTGATCCTCGCAGCTGATGAATGCTACTTGGGTCTTGGCTGGGACGATGAAAACCCACCGATCTCAATTTTGGATCCACGTGTCTGCGATGGCGACCACACCAACTTGATCGCCATTCACTCGCTGTCTAAAACCTCAAACCTCGCTTCTTACCGCGCAGGTTACCTCGTTGGCGATCCAGCGCTGATTGGTGAACTCACGGAAGTCCGTAAGAACTTGGGTCTCATGGTTCCTTTCCCAATCCAGCAGGCCATGATCGCAGCCCTCAACGACGATGACCAAGAGGCAGGGCAGAAGCTCACCTACGCGATTCGTCGAGCAAAACTCATGCGCGCCCTGTTGGAATCCGGCTTTCAGGTAGATAATTCTGAAGCGGGTCTGTACCTCTGGGCGACGCGTGAAGAACCTTGCCGTGACACTGTCGATTGGTTCGCTGAGCGTGGCATTCTCGTTGCCCCAGGAGACTTCTATGGCCCTCGCGGAGCGCAGCATGTGCGTGTGGCGATGACCGAAACCGACGAGCGCGTCGACGCCTTTGTTTCTCGCCTGAGCTAAACACGACTAAGCTTATTTTGTTTAATTGAGTTTGAAGTTTTCCGTCGAAAGAGGCCATTTGAGTTCCGAGTCCAGTCCTGAGTCGAGTACCGAGCAAAAAACCTGGGGTAGTCGATTTCTTCGCGCTTCCCGGCAGTTCATCAAGTTCGGAATCGTTGGAGGCTCTGGCACTTTGGTTAACTTGGCGGTGGCAGCACTGTCCAAGAAGATCGCGGGATGGACGGCAGGGATTCATGAAAGCGATGCGTTCATGAATTTGCTTGGATCGGCTTTCCATATCCGTTGGTACCACGTGTTCATGACCATCGCATTCCTCGTGGCCAATACCTGGAACTATCAGCTCAACCGCATGTGGACCTTCAAGACAGCGACAATCGTGTCCTGGTGGAGGGGTTTCTTCCCATTCCTGGCTACAGGTCTTGTCGCGTTTATTGCGAGCCAGGTGGTCGCAACCTTGCTGATGAACGAGACATCTCCGATTGCCTTGTCCTCTGAAATTTTCGACGACTCCACCGGCTTCCGCACAAAGTTCTATTGGGCACTGGTGATTTCCATTCTGGTTTCCATGCCGGTGAACTTCATTGTGAACAAGTACTGGACATTCAAGAAGCCGAAGTCCAAGGTCGTCGTGGAAACGGACCCTGTCTAAACTTCGTTCAAACTCTAGGCCCGCATTAGAACAAGGATTTGCCTACATCTTCTTGTTCTGGTGTGGGTTTTCCTCACATCTAACAATCGAATAAATGTTCGAATAAAAGGTTGAAGGTGTCCCACCCCCACGGCACAATGGATGGCAAGAACACGTGAATCCAGGGGGGATACTCATGACCACTGACATCTACTTCAGCCACAACAACCCACACGACCCATACGCCCACCACACCACCGAACTCA
>JGI2924J29684_1078207_pt1 | contig 35463 bp, 30 predicted proteins | sample BenlonsequencITS_FD_29684 | JGI IMG/M metagenome (IMG submission 29684)
GTCCCCATCGTCTAGAGGCCTAGGACACCACCCTTTCACGGTGGCGACCGGGGTTCGAATCCCCGTGGGGACGCCATTCATGGATGATGGCGTGATTGTGGATTGCCTGGCAGGATGCCACAACCTGGAGCGGTAGTTCAGCTGGTTAGAATGCTGGCCTGTCACGCCGGAGGTCGCGGGTTCAAGTCCCGTCCGCTCCGCCATTGTTTCGAAAGCCCGCCTTGTGCGGGCTTTCTTTTTTCCTGCAGCCAGCCTTGATCATCAGTGACAGCCCACAACGGATGCATTCCTGTGCCGGTCAGTGACCTGCCGGTACCACCATGCCAGCGGCCTGAGCAGAGGAAGCGCGCCACACAGCCATCTTGACAAGCCCTCGTTTCCGGTGAAAGCTGAATGCGTATATGGAACAACGTTTCATATACGTAACGTGACAACTGACCCCGGGGGGGAGTCATGGTCACCAATACCGAAAGCGGACCCTGTCCCGACCATCACACCGCTGCGCACCGACGACGATGGCCTGGCTCGGCATCGCGTCCGCCGGACGCCTGCTGCCCGACCGGATGCGGGCCGGGAAGATCCATGGCAGGCCAGACCCCCGATACCCGATCGCGCCGGCCACGAGCACCGCGCCAGCGCTTCGCCCGACACCCAGCGGGCAGCCATCCCGGGCCTCTCAGCTTCCAACCGGAAGATTGGCGTCCGACGTCAGGCCTGCGCCCCGGCATCATCGACAAACCGCCATGGCCAGTGACCAGCCGGCATCGGCCGGTCATCGCCGCACCACATATCCTTCGACAGCCGCAAGCCGTTCGGCCGTCACTGCCACCGTCGAAGCAGGAAGCCTGGTCTTGCTTGAACCCCCCAGGCAGCCGGCCCGGCACCTCCGCCAGGTCTCCGTTACTGCGGAGCTGTCTGCCAGGACGACAGGACGCCCCGGGAGGGAAGCCGACATGGACAAGCTGACATGGCGTGCAGGCAGGCTGGGTGGTGGATTGATCCTGCTTGGCTGCGCCCTGCCGACAGGCACCATCCAGGCCGCCCAGCGTGGCAGCGTCAACGAGTATCCGCTGGGCATCACCATGGGCATGCCGACAGCCACCCTGCCGCCGGCCGGACTGTATCTGATCATCAAACCCACCTTGTCCGCTGGCGACTCGGTGGACAGGTCGGGAATCAGGACCGGCACTCGCATCTCCAGCTGGGCGGCCAACGGCCAGTTGCAATGGGTCCATGCCCATCGCCTGCTGGGCGCGCGCTGGGCCAGCTATATCCGCAGCGTCGGCGTGGTCGATGTGCAGATCCGGCTGCCCGACCGGCAGGTTCTGCATGGACATGGCATGCCCGATGTCGAAGTCCAGCCAGCCTCGTTGAGCTGGCAGCTGAGCCAGCATGTCTATCTCCAGGCCGGCGTCGGCTTCTATGCGCCCACCGGAAAAACCAGCGGCGATCCATCCATCGGCCAGGATCACTGGACGCTGGAGCATGATTTTTCCATCGGCTATATCGACCGGGACTGGACCTTGGTGGCGCATACGGTATTCAATTTCAACAGCACCGAGACCGCCACCCGTTACCGCAACGGCAGCACGGCCACCATCGACTACACCGCTTTCCGCAAATCGCACGGGCTGGCCTATGGCCTCGTCGGCTATTACCACGCCCAGTTCAGCAGGGATCACGGTCCGCAAGCTTTGAACGCCGGCCGCCCCAAGGCCTTCAGCCTGGGACCTGGCATGACGGTTCGCCATCAGCGCTTCAGCTTCGGATTGACCCTGACCCGGGAGTTGTTCACCCGCAATCTGGCGCGCAAGACCATGCTGCTGGCCAATATCTCCTGCCGCCTGTGAGCGACAGCCGTGTCATCGGGCGGGATCGGCCACCAGAGTGCCGCTGGAGTGCCCTTGGCCGGCCAGATATTCCAGCCAGCGGGTCAGAAAACCGTTCATCCGCAGACGATGCTGCAACACCGTATGGGCCTGCGGAAACGGGCCCAGCACCTGCCACAGATGACGCCCGGGGTGGCAATGCAAGGCCTCGGCCACATGGGCATCGCTGTACATCCGCAACTGGGCCGAGGGCGAAGGCCGCCCCGTGCTGGCATCGACGAAGGCATAGGTCAGCTCCAGCTCGATCATGTAGCGATGATGTCGCTGGATGGAAAGCGAAACATCCAGACCGTCATCCACACTGGAAACATACAGGCCGGGCTCCAGCGTCTGGGGTGCGAACAGACGCACCAGACGGTGGTAGTTTTCGGCGTACAAGCCCATCAGAAAGCCGAAACGTCCCGGCAGCAGCGCTGCGCGTCGATCCAGTACCGCACTCATCGTAATGCCTGATCCTCATGGTCGGCCCCGCCACCGAATCCCGTCCCCGTCTCAGAACAGGGTCCGCTCGATGCCGAAGGTTTCAAAAATCTTGGTGGCGATCTCCTCGATCGACACATGCGTGGTATTGAGCGAAGGGATCCCTTCCGCCCGCATCAGCCGCTCGGCCCGACCCACCTCCTGGCGGCATTGCTCCAGGGTCGCATAGCGGCTGCCCGGGCGACGCTGCTCGCGGATCTGCGCCAGACGCTGCGGATCGATGGTCAGGCCGAACAGCCGGTCCCGGTAGGGGCGCAGCCGAGCGGGCAGCTCCCCACCCTCGAGATCCTCGTCGGTCAGTGGATAGTTGGCGGCACTGACCCCGTAATGCAAGGCCATGTACAGACAGCTCGGGGTTTTTCCGGACCGCGAGACCCCCATCAGGATAAGGTCGGCCATCTGGTATTCAATGCTGATGCCATCGTCATGGCTCAGTGCATAGTTGGTCGCATTGATCCGCGCCTCGTATTTGGCAAAGTCGACCATGCCATGCGAGCGATTGACCAGGCCGGTGCGTGCCACGCCCAGCTCCCGCTCCAGTGGTCCCATGAAGGGGGCAAAAACATCCAGCATCAAGCCGCCGCTGTAGGCGACGATTTCGCACAGCTCCAGCGAGGCCATGGTATTGACCACGATCGGACGCACCCCGGTGGCCTCAAAGCTGCGCCGGATCCGGTCTCTGGCCTCGGCCGCTTTCTGCGGCGTATCGACGAAAGGAAGGCGGTGTTTGCTGAAGGGAATCCCCTCGAACTGGGCCAGCATGCTGTTCCCGATCGTCTCTGCCGTGATACCAGTCGAGTCTGAAATAAAGAAAACCACACGTTCCATAGCACTGCACCACCCGTTCCGTGAATTGATACAAAACCAAATTACGACTACATATCACTTTAAATACAATATGTTATGAAAGTGGTATGCTTATGGGTCCTGCCCGGCATAGATTGGTCCTCTTGTGCCAAGCAGCACGCTCGTCAAAAAATACCAGTTAATCAGAACGCATGTTTCCATGCACTTTATTCCTGTTCAATGATCCTCCCGGAGTCTATTTTGAACCAGCTCGTGCTTTGGCTTGACACCCTGCGCATGTCCGATCTCGGCCAGGTCGGCGGCAAGAATGCCTCTCTGGGTGAAATGATCGGCCACCTCTCGCAACTGGGCGTTTCCGTGCCGGGTGGCTTCGCCACCACGGCAGCGGCGTTTCAGGATCATCTGCAGCACAACCAGCTGGGCGAACGCATCCAGCAGCGCCTGATCGGCCTGGACACCGACGACGTCAACGCGCTGACCGCCGCGGGCAGGGACATCCGTCAGTGGATCATCGACACCCCGCTGCCGGCCGATCTCGAGCAGGCCATCCGCGAGGCCTACCAGCAGCTGTGCCGGCAGGCCGGCAGTGACGATATCGCGGTGGCCGTGCGCTCCTCGGCCACCGCCGAGGATCTGCCCGATGCCTCCTTCGCCGGTCAGCAGGAAACCTTCCTCAATGTCTGCGGCATCGAGGACGTGCTGCACAAGGTCCGCGAAGTATTCGCCTCGCTCTACAACGACCGCGCCATCGCTTACCGCGTGCATCAAGGCTTCAGGCACGAAGATGTGTTCCTGTCGGCCGGCATCCAGCTGATGGTGCGCTCCGATCTGGGTGCAGCCGGCGTGCTGTTCACCCTGGATACCGAGTCCGGCTTCCGCGACGTGGTGTTCATCACCGGCAGCTACGGTCTGGGAGAAATGGTGGTTCAGGGGGCCGTCAATCCCGACGAGTTCTATGTCTACAAACGGACGCTGGCTGAGGACCGGCCGGCGATCCTGCAGCGAACGCTGGGCACCAAGCAGCTGCGGATGGTCTACTCGCAGCAGGCCGGCGAACGGGTCCGCACCGAAGACACCCCGCAGGATCTGCGTCAGCGCTTCTGCATCTCCGACCAGGATGTGCAGGACTTGGCCCGCCAGGCGGTACTGATTGAGCAGCACTACGGCCGCCCGATGGACATCGAGTGGGCCAAGGATGGTCAGACCGGCAAGCTCTATGTCGTCCAAGCCCGACCGGAGACCGTCAAGTCGCGTGCCCATGCCACCCAGCTGGAACGCTTCCACCTGGGCCGGCGCGGCGAAGTACTTGCCGAGGGTCGGGCCATCGGTCAGAAGATCGGCGCCGGCAGAGCCCGCATCGTCCGTTCACTGGACGACATGGCGCGGGTCGAGCCAGGCGACGTGCTGATTGCCGACATGACCGATCCGGATTGGGAGCCGGTGATGAAGCGGGCTGCCGCCATCGTCACCAATCGCGGAGGCCGGACCTGCCATGCCGCGATCATCGCCCGCGAACTGGGTGTGCCCGCCGTGGTCGGCACCGGCAATGCCCTGGAATTGATCGAGGACGGTGCCGAAGTGACGGTGTCCTGCGCCGAAGGCGACACCGGCTATATCTACGCCGGCAAGCTGCCGTTCGAGCGTGTCACGGCCGATCTGGGCACCATGCCCGACGCGCCGCTGAAGATCATGATGAATGTCGCCAATCCCGAGCGGGCATTCGACTTCGCCATGCTGCCCAACAACGGCATCGGCCTGGCCCGTCTGGAAATGATCATTGCCAGCCACATCGGCATCCACCCCAAGGCCCTGCTGAACTACGATGCCCAGGAACCAGCCATCAAGGCCAAGATCGATCAGCGGATCGCAGGCTATGCCGATCCGGTGAGCTTCTACGTTGACCGCCTGGCCGAAGGCATTGCCACCCTGGCTGCGTCGGTCTATCCCAAGCCGGTGATCGTGCGCCTCTCGGACTTCAAGTCCAACGAGTATGCCAACCTGCTGGGCGGCAGCCGCTACGAACCGCACGAAGAGAACCCGATGATCGGCTACCGTGGCGCGAGCCGCTACGTCGACCGCGAGTTCGCCGATGCCTTCGCTCTGGAATGCCAGGCGGTGCTGAAGGTTCGCAATCGCATGGGCCTGAGCAATCTTCAGGTCATGATTCCTTTTGTCAGAACCCTGGAGGAAGGCCGCAAGGTGATCCAGGTCCTGGCCGACAACGGTCTGCGTCAGGGCGAGGATGATCTCAAGGTCATCATGATGTGCGAGGTCCCCTCCAATGCCTTGCTGGCCGACGAGTTTCTCGACATCTTCGACGGTTTCTCGATCGGCTCGAATGACCTTACCCAGCTGACACTGGGCCTGGATCGTGACTCGGGCATTGTCGCCGGCCTGTTCGATGAGCGGGATCCAGCCGTCAAGAAGCTGCTGTCGATGGCGATCCGCACCGCCCGGGAGCGTGGCAAGTATGTCGGCATCTGCGGCCAGGGGCCCAGCGATCACCCCGACCTTGCCGAATGGTTGATGGACCAGGGCATCGAGTCCGTATCCCTGAATCCCGATACCGTGGTGGATACCTGGTTGCGACTGGCCAGGAAGAAAGCCGGCTGATCCCGCATCCCGCCTGCAATAGAGCGATGACGGCCATGAGATTCATCTCATGGCCGTCATTGTCTGGGCTCCCCGCCGCCATGGCTGAGACGCAGCCGTCAGCCAAGCGGCCACCGCGGAACGCCGCGCCGGCTTCGCGACAACACCTTCATGCCCGCTCGCAGCCCCGCTACCCTCGACCATACCGGCAACGGCATTCGCACTCCCGGACCGATCCGGATCCACCACGGCGGCCTGAGGCGGCCGACATGATGATCGCAACTTTATGCGACAGCGCACCGCACAGAAACCGTCGCGCCGGATCTTCCCAAAGCCCGAAAATGAACGGAAAATCACCGACTTTTTTTTGTCTTCTTATGGCTGTCATAAATGCGGATCGTGATGCTGCGACCAAACAACACGCCACAGATCTGCCCCGTCCCTTTTTAACGGGAACAGCACAAAGATAATCGGAATCGAGGGCCACGTAATTGCTGCTTTGCAGCATAAACAAAAACCAGATGACGGTACGCTCCGCCGCCCCCCATTCCCGGAAAAGCAGCCAATCCGCCTTGTTTTACGGCATCTTCACGCATCCTGACCCATCCTGTTCGGCGCCCTTGGACAGCTGCCGCTCAGGGATGGCCGGACGGCGGTGGATAGGATCGGTCATAGATTAACAAGGCCGATACGCTCGTTCATCAAGCCAGTAGCTAAATACCGAAAGACGCGCTATTAATATGTCGGCCTGCAAAGGCTACGACAACAAGTAACCAGGAGATCACCCATGAATTTTACGCGTACCCTACTCGCCTCTGCGCTCGTCGCATTGCTGGCGGCCTGCAGCAACGGTGCGCAGGATTCCGCGCAGGATGCCCAGAAGTCGGCCGCCGAAGCCCAGTCGGCCGCTGATTCCGCCCAGCAGACTGCCGACCAGAGCCAGTCGCCGGCCGCCGATCAGGCTGCCAGCCAGGCCAATGATGCAGCCAGCCAGGCCTCGAACGCCGCTGACGCAGCCGGTGCAGCCGCTGCCGCCTCGGCGCCGAAGTCGGCTTCCAGCGCGGCCGACAAGGCTTCGGATGCGGCCGACAAGGCCTCTGACGCTGCCGACAAGGCCAAGGACGCTGCCAACGGCGGTTGATGCCGTCGTCTGCAACATCCTGACCGGACAAACAAGAGGCCGGCCGTCATTGACGGCCGGCCTCTTGTCTTTTGCGTATCCATGCCGGATCCGGCACGGCCTGCTCCGGCCGTACCGGCGCACAGGCAGGTCAGGCATGATCCCGGGCGCCCCGTCAGGGATCGCCCGGTCGAGCTCAGTCCGTCGCCTTCTGGGTCGGAATCGCGTGGCTGGTACGGGCGATGGCATTCTTGCCATCGACATAGACCAGCGAAGGCTGGAAATTCGCCAACTCTTCCTCGGTCATCTGCACAAAGGCCGCGATGATGATCAGATCACCCGGCTCGGCCCGGTGCGCGGCGCTGCCGTTGACCGAGATGATGCCCGAACCCGCCTCGGCCTTCAGGGCATAGGTGACGAAACGCTTGCCGTTGTTGATGTTCCAGGCATGGATCTGCTCGTACTCACGGATCCCGGAAGCTTCCAGCAGCAGGCTGTCGATCGCGATCGAGCCTTCGTAATGGAGTTCGGCATGGGTTACCGTGGCGCGGTGGATCTTGGCTTTGAGGATATTGAGATGCATGACTCATGCACTCCGTAAAAGACAGTCCGATATTGTAAGCCGGCCGGCTGAAGATTGCTGCAACCGGCCCCTGCCTGCCCTGCCTCAGCTGGCCTGAAACGGCAGATTGTCGATCAGCCGGGTACCGCCCAGCCGCGCCGCCACCAGCGCGACCAGCCCTTCCAGCACAGCGTCGGGCGCGGGAATTTCCAGATCGTCGGCGCGGCGAACCACGGCGTAATCGGGCTCGAATCCGGCCCGGCCCAGCCTGGCCATGGCTGCCTGCTCGACCGCTTCGCGTCGATGCCCCTCGACGATCAAGCTCCGCATCTGCTGCAAGGTCGCACTGATCTCTGCCGCCACCACCCGCTGGTCGGCATCCAGATACTGGTTGCGCGAGCTCAGTGCCAGACCATCCGCCGCGCGCACGGTCGGTGCGCCCATGACTTTGACCGCCAGCCCGAGATCGGCCACCATCCGTTCGATGACCCGCAATTGCTGATAGTCCTTCTGGCCGAACACGGCCAGATCAGGCTGCACCAGATTGAACAGCTTGCAGACGATCGTCGCCACGCCGTCGAAATGTCCCGGCCGTGAAGCGCCGTCCAGAATCTCTCCCAATCGAGGCACATGCACCTTGACCGCCCGCTCCGCACCCAGCGGATACAGTGCCGATGCTTCGGGCGCGAACAACAGGTCGCAGCCTTCTTCGGCCAGCCCGGCCTGATCCTGAACCAGGGTCCGCGGATAAGACGCGAAGTCCTCGTTGGGTCCGAACTGGGTCGGGTTCACGAAAATGCTGGCCACCACCCGGTCCGCCCGCGTCCGGGCGTGGCGGATCAGGGAATAGTGCCCGGCATGTAGATTGCCCATCGTCGGCACCAGTCCGACGGTCTTGCCCTCCGCGCGCCAACCACGAATCACCGCACGTAGGCTCGCCGGCTCCTGCACTGTCTGCATGATCAATAACCTGCCATTTTTCAGATAACCGCCATCACTCAGTCGAAGCTGTGCTCAAGCCCGGGAAAGACACCTGCCCGCACGTCTTCGACATAGGCCTGAACCGCCGCCAGCGCCGAACCGCGGCCTTCCAGGAAGTCCTTGCTGAACTTCGGACGCCGTCCGGGCGTCAAGCCCAGCAGATCATAGATCACCAGCACCTGGCCATCACACTCGACACCCGCGCCGATGCCGATGGTCGGGATCGCCAGTCGCTGCGAAACAATCTTGCCCAAGGCGGTGGGAATGCCTTCCAGCACCAGAGCCGCGGCGCCAGCGGCCTCGACCTGCAAAGCCTCCTGCAGCAGGCGATCGGCGGCTTCCTGCTGCCGCCCCTGGATCTTGAAGCCGCCCATGGCATGTACCGATTGCGGGGTCAGGCCCAGATGGGCACAGACCGGAATGCCCCGGCTGACCAGTGCTTCGATGACTGCCAGGTGATGCGCCGCGGCACCTTCCAGCTTCACCATCGCGGCCCCGCCCTCGGCTACCAACCGCCAGGCTGCCTCCAAGGCATGCTCGACGCTGCGGTCCGCCATGAACGGCAGATCGGCGACCAGCAGTGCCGTCTCCAGGCCGCGTGCCACCATCCGGGTGTGATAGACCATGTCATCGACGGTGACCGGCAACGTCGTGGACTGCCCCTGGATCACCATCCCCAGCGAGTCGCCGACCAGCACGAAGTCAACACCGGCACGCTCCGCCAAGACAGCAAAACTGGCGTCATAAGCCGTCAGCGCCACGATGCGCTGTCCCTTCTCCTTCATGGCCCGCAGTCCGGGCGCGGTCACCGGCTTGCGCCGGGGAGCTCCGCTCTTTTCCATATACACGCGATATCTCCGTCGCTTGATCGATGCCGCCCGCCCCGGATCAGTCCGGTTCAGCGGCATCCAGACGCTGACAGCCACTCGTATCGATGGCCGCCAGCAAGGCCCGCACCTGACCCTGACCCGGCAATTCCAGCTCGGGTGTCAACTCGCCCAGCGGCAGCAGGACGAAAGCCCGCTCGGCGATGCGAGGATGCGGCAAGGTCAGGTCCGGGTCGGACCGAGACACGCCCTCGACATGAAGTATATCCAGGTCAAGGGTGCGCGGCCCCCAGCGCTCGCCAAGGCGCACCCGGCCGGCCTCGGCCTCGATCCGCTGCAACTCGGCCAGCAGCCGGTCCGGCGACCAGTCCGTGCCCAGTTCGGCCACCGCATTGATGAAATCAGGCTGCCCGGTCAGTCCCCAGGGTGGGGTGCGGTAAAAGGAAGACACCCGCAAGCCGTGCAGTTGCGGCCACGCCGACATCTGCGTCAAGGCCTGCCGCAGTTGCCGGACCGGGCGACCGAGATTGGCACCCAGCCCCACATAGACCTTGCTCACCGCGGCTCGGCACCGCCGCGCGCGCGCCGGCGTCGCGGCGGACGCCGCTTGCGACGTGCTGCCGGCGCCATGTCAGTCGCTTCGCCCTGATCCGCCTCGCCGCCGCCGGTCTCGCGACCGCCGTTGGCCGCCGCATGCCGGTCCAGCGCCTCTGCCAGCAGTTCCTGCGGCAGCAACTGGGCATGGCCCCACCACTGACCCAGCCGGGCGCGTCCTTCATCCTCGGCCGCGCGCAACAGCAGAAAATCAAAGCCGGCGCGAAACCGCGGATGGGTCAGCAAGGCAAAGACCCGACGCCGCTGCATCTGCTCGAAGCGCGGCTGCATCAGCCAGATCTCTTCCATCGTGTAGGTGAAGCGACGGGGTATCGCCACCCGCTGGGTCTGCTCGGCCAGCACCTGGGCCACCGCCGAGGCCCAGGCCTCTGAAACATCCTGCCCCTGGGCGATGCGCGCCTCGGCCAGGCCTTGCACCGGCGCCCACAGCAGCACGGCAAACAGGAAGGCCGGCGTGACCGATTTGCCTTCGGCAATCCGGGCATCGGTATTGGCCAGTCCCTGCTCGATCATCTGCCTCGGCACCGGATCGTCGCCTTCCAGCACCCGCGCCGTGGCGGGGAAAAGGTAACGGAACAGCCCGCAACCTTCCAGCTGATGGAAGCTCTTCAGGCCATCACCGGCCAGAAACAGTTTCAGCGATTCGTCGAACAGGCGTGCCGGAGCCACATCTTCCAGCAGATCGCCCAGGCTCGCGAACGGCTGCCGGCTGGCCGGGTCGATCTGGAAACCCAGTTTGGCCGCCAGTCGCGCCGCGCGCAGCATCCGCACCGGGTCTTCGCGATAACGGGTCTCCGGATCGCCGATCAGCCGCACTTCGTGCTCGGCGATATCCTGCATGCCGCCGACATAATCGCGCACCGAGAAATCGCTGATGTCGTAATAAAGCGCATTCATCCTGAAATCGCGACGACGCGCATCTTCCTCGATCGAGCCCCAGACGTTGTCGCGCACCAGACGGCCATCGACAATATGCCGATCACCGCCCTGCTCTTCATCGCCGGTGCCCCGAAAGGTCGCCACTTCGATGATTTCGGGGCCGAACACTACGTGGGCCAGCCGGAACCGCCGCCCGATCACGCGACAGTTGCGAAACAGCGCCTTGACCTCTTCCGGCGTCGCATCGGTGGCGACATCGAAGTCCTTGGGCTGGATTTCCAGCAGCAGGTCGCGCACGGCACCACCGACCAGAAAGGCCGCGTATCCGGCTTCGTTCAGGCGGTACAGCACACGAAGCGCCGCTTTGCTGATGTTTCTGCGCGAAATCGGGTGCTGTTCGCGCGGGATCACCCGCAGCGAGCTCGTGGTCGGAATCCCAAGGTCGTCGTTCAAGCGCTCACAATCCTTTCTGCCTGTCATTAGTATCTCAAGTACTGCCGCCCGCCGGACAGGCCGTATCCAGCCAGCGGCTTTTCCGGTCGGGGCGGCCGACACCCATGGAAGTGGTCAACCATACCTCAGCGCAGGCATCATGGCATCCTTGCATGAATAACTGAAAAAGAGTTGTTGCCGACTCGCGATTTCCGGTTATACTAGCGCGCCTCGCTTATCGATGCTCCCATCGTCTAGTGGCCCAGGACACCGCCCTCTCAAGGCGGGAACACGAGTTCGAACCTCGTTGGGAGCGCCACCCCCGAAAGCCGGGGCTTGCACATTCAAATACTACAGGCGTGGCAGCATGACTTTTGTCGTTACTGACAACTGCATCAAATGCAAATATACCGATTGTGTCGAAGTGTGTCCTGTCGATGCTTTCCATGAAGGTCCGAATTTCCTGGTGATCGATCCGGACGAATGCATTGATTGCACTCTCTGCGAACCCGAGTGCCCGGCCAATGCCATCTACCCCGATGGCGATGTCCCCGCAGGCCAGGAAGCCTTCGTCGAACTGAACGTCGAGCTGGCCAAGGCCTGGCCCGTCATCACCGTCCGCAAGGATTCCTTGCCTGACGCGAAAGACTGGGACGGCAAGCCCGGCAAGCTGGCAATGCTGGAACGCTGAGACCCGCGCACAGCATTGACACCGAAAAACACCACCTCAGGGTGGTGTTTTTTTATGTCCGTCATCCAGAGACACAAATCCCGTCCCGCAGGGCGCCGGGAAGACGGGCCGCCCTTGGCGTGCCCGCCCGCCCCGGACTGGATCAGTCCTTGGCGCCCACTGCCGAGCGCAACCGACTCACGGTCTGGGCCACCGCGCCGGAAATGCCCTGCACCTGGATCACGCTGGCATCCGAACCACTGGGCACCACGGTGACCTGCACGTCATGCGCGGAGGCCTCGTCCGCTCCGGAAACGGATTTGGAGCCGTGATGGAACAACCGGGAGAACATGCCGCGCTTGTGCTCCGGCGGCGCCACGGCCGCGGGCGAGACCACGGTCACCGAATAGGTGCGGGCAGTGGCATCACTGGCAATCACCTTGCCGATATCGCCCTTGGCCAAGGCCTCACCCAGACGCTGATAGGCCGTGCCCGCATCGGAGGGCACCACGAAACCATCGGTCAACTGCGAGGGGGCACCAGTGACCTGGGCCGTCGCGCCATTGGCAGTCGGCTGATTGGCGCCCGGCGGCGGCACAACCAGTGCATCCGTGGTTGCCGGCGTATCCAGTCCAGGCGGAATTTCCAGCGGAGACTCCTGCTTGGCCGTCTCCCAGGCCTTGTGGGAACGGAAAATGCTGCAGCCGGACACCAGCAGTACGGAGATGAGCAGCGCAGGGGCCACCACGAAAACAACAGGTTTCTTCATAGGTCCAATTCTGTTCTTAGTTTGTAGATACCGCGCATTCAGATGGCGGACACCAACCCCTTCAAGGCCTTTTCCAACCGTGCTCTGGCAACCCCTTCCTCGAGCGCCACCAACGGCAACCTCAGGTGATCCGTCCCGAGTCCGATCATCGCCAGACCGGCTTTGACCGCGATCGGGTTCGGCGCACCGTTGAGCGCCTCGATCAAGGGCAGCAGCATGGCCTGACAGTGTCGCGCACCCGGCGCATTTCCGCCAACTGCAGCATCACACAATTGCCGGAACAGCTGCGGCACCAGATTGGCCACCACCGAGATCGTGCCGGCCGCACCGGCCAGCATGGCATGGATCGCCGAACCGTCGTCACCGGATAGATAGACGAATTCTTCGTCCGCAAGTTCAATCAGGCGAGCCATCCGCTCGGGATCGCTGACAGCTTCCTTGATACCACGAATCCGTGGGTGACCGCGCAATCCGGCCACCGTTTCGGGCAACAAGTCGCAACCGGTACGGGTCGGCACGTTGTAGAGCAGCACCGGCAGATCGCCGGCATCGGCCACGCTCAGGAAATGCCTGCGCAAGCCCTCCTGGGTGGGGCGCAGATAATAAGGCGTCACCACCAGAGCCCCGTCGGCACCGATCCCGGCCGCGCGACGGGTCAGCGCCACCGTCTTGGCGGTCGCCGCCTCGCCGGTGCCGGCATAGACCGGAATCCGGCCATTCACCCGCTCGCAGGCGAAAGCCAGCAACCGTTCGAATTCGGCCTCGTCCAGCAGGTGGGCTTCGCCGGTCGAGCCCGCCACGACCAGGCCCTGACTCCCCCCCGCCAGCTGCGCATCCAGCGCAGCCCCGAAAGCCGGCAGGTCCAGCCCGCCGTCCGCCAGAAAAGGCGTTGCGATGGCGCAAATACTTCCACGCATGTCCAAGACCGATGTATCCCGTAAAATCCCAGTCTTGCATGTTACTTGCGGCTCAGTTGCAGGGGCAAGTAAGCTCATGCCGTGCCCGGTCATGGTTTTGCACCCCTCCTTCGAAGGTCCTCCCCACTTGAGTCAGATTCCTTCCCGCAGCAGCCTTGAAAGCCAGCTGTTGATTCAGGCCTTGTCACCCTCCCGCCAATCGCCCCTGCTGGGACTGGTCAAGCGCATCGCCGATGCCGGCTGCAATCTGGTCGACAGCCGGGTCGCCAGCATCGGTGCCAATACCTCGCTGATGCTGCTGGCCAGCGGCTCTTGGGACAGTCTGGCCAAGCTGGAATCGGCACTCGGCAAACTGCATCGCGATGATGCCCTGCATCTGAGCTGGTACCGTACCGAGCCGCAGCCCAGCGAGGAACAGCGGCTGCCGTATATCGTCGAGGTGGTGGCCGCCGACCGTCCCGGCATCCTGGTCCGGATCCTGGACTTCTTCGTCCAGCGCGGCGTGCTGATCGACCAGCTGAACTCGATGCGCTACCAGGCGATGCAAACCGGTGCCGACATGTTCCAGGCCCAGCTGACCATCGGCGTGCCGGCACAGACCCATATCGCCCATCTCCGCGAAGACTTCCAGGAAATGTGCGACGGTCACAACTTCGACGCGATTCTGGATCCGGTGAAGTTCTGAAGCCGCCCCTGTGCAGGTGCCGGCCCGCGCGCTAGTCTGTGTTCGGGCCCCGTCCAAGGGGCCTTTCCGCAGCAGGCACGTACAAAGGAGCCCCCATGTCAGCACCTGGCAAACAGGTCCCCCACCTGAAAGGCACGACCGGCGACGGTCAGACGCTGGAACTGGCCTCACTCCAGGGCCAGTGGGTCGTGATCTATTTCTATCCCAAGGACTCCACCCCGGGCTGCACCACCGAAGCTCAGGATTTTCGCGATCTGTATCCGCAGTTCCAGGCACGCAACACCCAGGTGATCGGCGTCTCCCGCGATTCGGAGAAGTCCCATGCCAATTTCGCGAGCAAACAGCATCTGCCCTTCCCGCTGATCGCCGATACCGATGAAAGCTGGTGCAAGGCCTTCGACGTGATCCATGAAAAGCCCGGCATGTTCGGCAACCCGCCCAAGCCCGGCATCGTCCGCAGCACCTTTCTGATCGATCCCGAGGGACATCAGGTCGCCGAATGGCGCAAAGTGAAAGTGGCTGGCCATGCCCAGGCCGTGCTGGACACCTTGATAGGCCAGCACTGAGCCGCGCGATCATCAGGCCGATGCCTTCCCGGCACGCCCCCCACGACCCGGCCCGCCATGGCCTGTCGCCCTGCCGGTCGCGACCGGCTGCGCGCCCGGGCCACCCGGTTCCGCCCCTTGTTGTCACCCCTGTCACGAGCCGGCCTCCGCCGGCCCGTGGTTCGCTTGCGCCACTGCCAGTGAGGCCTGAGACCACATGACCGGAAACACGCGTATCTATGTGCTGGACACCAATGTCCTGCTGCACGATCCGACCGCCCTGTTCCGTTTCGAGGAGCACGACATCTACATCCCCATGACAGTGCTGGAGGAACTGGATGAGAAAAAGAAGGGTGGATCCGAAGTGTCACGCAACGGTCGGCAGGTCAGCCGCTTTATTAATGAGCTGATCCAGCATGCCGGTGAGCGACCCTTGTCCGAGGGTTTGCCGCTGATCAACCCGCAAGGCCTGAAGCTGGCCCGCAGCGCCGCGGTCGGCCGCTTGTATTTCCAGCAGCGCACCACCCAGACCCACGGCAAGGCCGACAACCAGATCCTGGCCGCCGTCAGCCAACTGCGTGAAGCCGAGCCGGACAAGACCATCATCCTGGTCAGCAAGGACATCAATCTGCGGATCAAGGCCTCGATCTTCGGCATCGCCGCCGAAGATTACGAGAACGACCGTGCGCTGGATGATTTCGCCCTGCTCTACAACGGCGCGGCCGAACTGCCCGAGGATTTCTGGGACCGTCATCCCGAGGTGCGCTCCTGGAGCGAGCGCGGCCACACCTACTATCAGCTCAAACGGCTGCCCGACGAGCAATGGCACCCCCAGCAATGCCTGTACCTGCCCTCCGATCATGACCTGGAACTGCGAGTGCTCAGTCTGAGCGATCAGCAGGCGACGCTGGTCCTGCTGGACGATCACAGCCATGCCAACCACAGCATATGGGGCATCGCGGCACGCAATCGCGAACAGAATTTCGCCCTCAACGTGCTGATGGATCCCGAAGTCGACTTCGTGACCCTGCTGGGCACGGCCGGCACCGGCAAGACTCTGCTGGCTCTGGCCGCCGGCCTGGCCCAGGTGATGGACCAGCAGCGCTATCGCGAGATCATCATGACCCGCGCCACGGTTTCGGTCGGTGAAGACATCGGCTTTCTGCCCGGCACCGAGGAAGAGAAGATGACGCCATGGATGGGGGCGCTGACCGACAATCTGGAAGTGCTGACCTCGACCCAGGAAGGAGGAGCCTGGGGGCGCCAGGCCACCAATGATCTGCTGGCGTCGCGGATCAAGATCCGTTCGTTGAACTTCATGCGCGGACGCACCTTTCTCAGCCGCTATCTGATCATCGACGAGGCGCAAAACCTGACCTCCAAGCAGATGAAGACCCTGATCACCCGCGCCGGTCCCGGCACCAAGATCGTCTGTCTGGGCAATGTCGAGCAGATCGACACCCCGTATCTGACCGAGACAACCTCCGGCCTGACCTACGCCGTGGATCGCTTCAAGGACTGGGCCCACTCGGCGCATATCACCCTGCGCCGCGGCGAACGCTCGCGACTGGCCGATTTCGCTTCCGAAGTACTGTAAGACCATCGAGCGTCCGGGGCCGAAGGGCCCCGGGCCTCCTGCGCAGGCGACCGAAGGGCCACCCAAATCGTCGCAAGCCCCTGCCCGGCAAGGCTTTGATCACAAAACGCGTTATCCTAGGCAGCCCATGCCAGCCGGCCACGATGACAGCGGACGGCACGGCATTCCCCCGTCAATGGAAGACTGTCCACTCCATGATCTTTCTCATCATTCGCCTGGTGCTGCTGTGCCTGCTGGGTCTGTACGTACTGTGCATCGCCCTGATCCATTTCCGCGGCAAGTACCGGCTGCGCTTCGACCGACAGCTGGTCGATCACTCCGGTCCCTTCGCGCCCTACAACCTGCTGATGTATACGTTTTCAGCGGTACCGGCGCGGGCCTATCTTGATCGCGCGGATTTTCCGCAACTCAATCCGCTGCAGCAGAACTGGCAGATGATACGAGGCGAGGCCGAGCGGCTGTTTGACGACGGCTTCGTGCGCGAAGCCGCCAGAAATCACGATGCCAGCTTCGACAGCTTTTTCAAGCAGGGCTGGCAGCGCTTTTATCTGAAATGGTACGGCGAGTCGCTGCCCTCGGCTGAAATCCTCTGCCCCAAGACTCTGGCTTTGCTGAACTCCATACCGGACGTCAAGGCCGCGATGTTCACCCTGCTGGCACCCGGCAGCAAGCTGAATCCCCACCGCGACCCTTTCGCCGGATCGCTGCGCTATCACCTGGGACTGATCACCCCCAATTCGGAGCAGTGCCGGATCTATGTCGACGGCCAACCCTATGCCTGGCGCGACGGCGAAGACGTGATGTTCGACGAGACCTATCTGCACTGGGTACGCAACGATACCGATCAGTCCCGACTGATTCTGTTCTGCGATGTGGAGCGACCACTGCGCGGGCGCATGATCGCCCGCCTCAATCGGCGGTTCAGTCGCTTTATGGGGCATTTGACCGCCTCGCCCAACGGCGCCAATGACCAGACCGGCCTGATCAATCGCCTGTACGCCGCCAGCAAGCGTCGCCGGGACCAGCGCCGGGCTTTCAAGCAGAAGTACCCCAAGCTGTTCCGCCTGCGCAAATATGCAGGCATCGTCCTGGTGCTATGGATCCTGTTTCTGGCCCCCTGGCCACTGCTGCGTTGAGCCCCTCCAGATTTCAACACAAGTGAAACACAGGCTTAACACAAATCCACCAAACGTGTGAGATGGTGAGGCTGCGTACTAGAACGCAGTCGAAACCGGGGGCAGTCATGCGTACCAATCGTGGTTGGGTATGGGCTTATCGCAAGGCCAGGGGCTGGAACTGTTCGTGGCTGCATTCGACACTGACAGCGACCCGCTATCTCATCAATGGCGACACCGGCAACTTCAATGCACCCAGCGGAGCGATCTACCGTCTGCGCTACTGAATGCCGGCGATGGACAGCCCTCCAGTCGTGACGCAGGGAGATCAGCGGTGACCTCCCAACGAAAACGGGCGCCCGCAGGCGCCCGTTTTCGTTTGACGATGCGTCTTTGATCAGGCGGCAACACGCTTGACCAAGGCATCGGCAAAGCTGCTGGTGCTGCCCTTGCCGCCCAGATCAGGCGTGACATGTTCACGGTCCTGCTCGATGGTCTCGCGGATCGCCGCCCGCAGACGGTCACCCTTGGCGACCTGGCCGATATGATCCAGCAGGTCGGCGGCTGCCAGCAACAGCGCGCAGGGATTGGCCAGACCCTTGCCGGCGATATCCGGCGCCGAGCCATGGACAGCCTCGAACACCGCCACGCTGGCGCCGATATTGGCGCCAGGCGCCAGTCCCAGACCACCGACCAGGCCGGCCGCCAGATCAGACACGATATCGCCGAACAGGTTGGTGGTGACCAGCACGTCGAACTGATAGGGATTCATCACCAGCTGCATGCAGGTGTTGTCCACGATCATCTCGTTGAACTCGATCTCGGGATATTCCGCCGCAATCTTGCGCGCCACATCCAGGAACAGGCCCGAAGCGGTCTTGATGATATTGGCCTTGTGGACAGCCGTGACCTTCTTGCGGCCCTTGGCCTTGGCCATCTCGAAGGCATAACGGACGATGCGCTCCGAACCCTTGCGGGTCACCTTGACCTGCGACATCGCCGTTTCACCGTCGTCGGAAAGGGTCTGGCCTTCCTTCAGATAGGCACCTTCGGTGTTCTCGCGCACCGTGATGATGTCGATGTTCTCGTAACGGGCCTTGCTGCCCTTGAAGCTGATCGCCGGGCGGACATTCGCGTACAGATCGAAATGCCGGCGCAGGGTCACGTTGATCGAGGTGAAGCCACCGCCGATCGGCGTGGTCAACGGCCCCTTCAGCGCCACGCCATGCTTGGCGATGGCATCCAGAGTGGCCTGGGGCAGCAGATCGCCCTGCTTGTCGAGGGCGACCATGCCGGCCTCGACGGTATCGTATTCAAGACCACAATCGAGCGCATCCAACACACGCAAGGTGGCGTTCATGATTTCCGGGCCAATGCCATCACCCGGAATCACGGCAATTGTCTTGCTCATGGGAACTCCTTCGACAGGAAACTTCATCTGCCCGCACGCTCGGCAGACGATTGAATCAACCCGTCAATTATCGTCCATCCATCAGAGCGCGACCACCCATGAAAGCCGCTGCAAGAGCCTGATCAAGCCGGAAAAAATTGCACGCACGATTGCGAAAAGCGAAAGCGCGGCGATGCCGCGCTCCCTGCCTTACCGCATGCCGTTCATATCAATCTGCGACATGATCGGCACAAGGAGGCGCCTCGTCGGCGGCCGCGGATTCCAGCGTGTCCAGGAAGTCCACGGCCCGGCGCAGATGCGGTATCACGATGGAACCGCCGACCACCAGACCGACGCTGAACACCTCGAAAAAAGCGTCCCGCGCGACCCCGGCCTTGTAGCACTCGGCCACGTGGTAGCTGATGCAGTCATCGCAGCGCAGCACCAGAGAGGCGACCAGACCCAGCATCTCCTTGGTCTTCACATCCAGCACCCCGGCGCGGTAGGTCTGGGTATCCAGGGCGAAGAAACGCCGGATCACCTGATTGTCCTCACCCAGGATCCGCTCGTTCAGCCGTTGCCGGAAGGCGGTGAACTCCGCAACGCGATCGGACTCGCTCATGCTTCGCCCGCCAGCAGCTCGGCCAGCTTGCCGCTGCGATCGGCCGCGGCCAGATCATCGTAGCCGCCGACATGATGATCATTGATGAAGATCTGCGGCACCGTGCGGCGACCGCCGCTGCGGGCCAGCATCGCGTCACGCTCGGCCGGATCGGCATCCACCCGGATCTCCTGCCATTCCTGACCCCGTGCTTTCAACAGGTTCTTGGCCGACACGCAGTAAGGGCATACGGCCGTTGAATAGATCTCGATTTTGGCCATGACGTCATCTCCAGCAAATGATTCGGCCCTGATGGCCGTGAATCGCTGAAATGGGGATGACTTCACCCGAATCCAAGCGCCGCGCCGTGTCCTGCCAGGGCCGTGATATTCTGGACGCATGCCCTTCTGCTTACGGCCGTCGCGTTGCCTACTTGTGGTCCTCTCGAGCCTGGGACTGGTCGCGGGATCGCCCGGCGTCGCTCAGGATCTGCCACGACTGCCGGAACTCGGCAGTTCCGCCGATGCCCTGGTGGCACCGCAACAGGCCGAGCTGTGGGGCCAGGCCATGTATCGGCAGATGCGCCGGATCGGACGGCTGCTGGACGACCCCTTGCTGGATGACCGGCTCAATGGCCTGGGCCATCGCCTCGCGGCAGCCAGCGACCGGCCGACCGCGCATTTCCGTTTCCTGCTGGTCAAGGATCCAGAGATCAACGCCTTCGCCGCCCCGGGCGGCTATATCGCCGTGAACAGCGGTCTGATCCTGCTGAGCCACAATGAGGCCGAACTGGCCAGCGTGCTGGCCCACGAAATCGGCCATATCACCCAGGATCATCTGCAGCGCAGCTTCGAACAGGCCCGCCATGCCACGCCACTGCTGGGCCTGGTCCTGCTAGGGGCCGTCGCGGCCGGCGGTGCCGGTGCCGGTGACGCCGGCCTGGCCACTCTGGCCGGCGGTCAAGGCCTGCTGCTGCAACGGAGCATCAACTTCACCCGCGCCGACGAGGCCGAAGCCGACCAGGTCGGCATCCAGACCCTGGCCCGGGCTGGCTTCGACCCCGACGCAATGGCGGAGTTCTTCGGCCGGCTGGGTGACCAGCTGCGTACCGGCGGCAGTGAACGCAGCGTACCCGGCCTGCTGCAGGACCATCCCGTCACCAGTCGACGCATCGCTGACGCCAAGGCCGCAGCCGCCATCATCCGACGCCATCCGCAACCATTCATGCCATCGGCATCATGGTCGCTGCCCTGGGCCATGAATCCGTCGTCAGGGCCGCTGCCGGCAACAAAGCCGTCGATCGGCACCGGCGCCGACCAGGACTATCTTTTTCTGCGCGAACGGGTTCGGGTGCTGAGTGGACGCAGCGCCGCGCTGGATCGCTACTACCGTCCCCGACTGCAGGCCTCCGTCGTCACGCCGGCCGATGCCTATGGCGCCGCCCTCAATCTGACGCGCGAAGGCCGAGGCCAGCGGGCGCTGGACTGGCTGCTGCCGTTGCTGCAGCGTAACCCGGACAATCTCATCATCCATCTGGCCGTGGCTTCCGCCCGGCTGCAGGCCGGTCAGCGCGCGGCGGCGCTGGCCTTGTATGCCTCTTTGCACCGCGACCATCCGGTGAGCCAGGCGGTCACGCTTGCCTACGCGCGCGCCCTGCTCGGCGCATCGCCGCAGCAGGCCCGGATGGCAAGCGCGATGCTGCGTCCCCTGCTTGCCGGCAGCGATGACCCGGCCTGGTACAGCCTGTATGCACGCAGCTGCGAGCAGGCCGGTGAACCGGTCAGGGCCGGCGAAGCCGATGCCGCCGCCAGCTACTACGCCGGCCGGCCCTTCGATGCCATCGAACAGTTCCGCCGCCTGCTGGACCGCGGCGACCTCGACTACTACGCCCGTGCCCGGATCCAGGCCCAGGTCAGTCAGTTGACGCCTCTGGTACTGGAATTGCGCAGTCGGCATATCGTCACCGATGACTATCCGGGCATGGCCGCCAGCCCCTGAGCGCCGGGGCCGCCCCCTGACTGTCATCAACTCGTAACAATGTAGGGTTGCAATATGTCAATGTTCATCCACATGGCCGGGGCCCGCGCGTGCAGAAACGCATTCTGATCGTCGAGGACGAAGTATCGATTCGGGATATGGTCGCCTTTGCCTTGCGCAAGGCCGGTATGGACGCCATTCATGCCGGTGACGCCCGCGAGGCGCAGCTGGCGATTTCCGAGCAGGTGCCCGACCTGATCCTGCTGGACTGGATGCTGCCGGGCAGCAGCGGCCTGGAACTGGCTCGCCGCCTGCGCCGGGAGGAGTTGAGCCGCGAAATCCCGATCATCATGCTGACCGCCCGCGGCGAGGAAATGGATCGCGTCAATGGCCTGGAAGCCGGTGTCGACGACTATGTGGTCAAGCCCTTCTCGACGCGCGAGCTGATCGCCCGCATCAAGGCCGTGCTGCGCCGCAGCCAGGGTGACGACGGCTCCGGCGTGGTCGAGCTGGGCGGCATCCGGGTCGACGGCCCCGCCCATCGCGTGTTCGCGCGTGACCAGCCGGTGGCCATCGGCCCCACCGAATACCGCCTGCTGTATTTTTTCATGACCCATCCGGAGCGCGTGTATTCCCGCGCCCAGTTGCTCGACCATGTCTGGGGCGGCAGCGTCTATGTGGAAGAGCGGACCGTGGATGTGCATATCCGGCGCCTGCGCAAGACTCTGGAGCCATGGAAGCTCGAAGACATGATCCAGACCGTCCGTGGTGCCGGCTATCGCCTGTCCGAGCTGGACTGAATCAGCGCGCGGGGCAACGACATCGAGCAGCCTTGCTCCATCCGAAGCGGACATTGGCCAGGCCATGACGGACAGGGCGCTGACCGTGACACTCCGGGGGATTGATGAGAGCATCCCGGGGCCCCTTTCCAACCGTTGATCGACCTGCATGATGCCCCAGCGCACCACGCCCGTTTCCGCTTATCCCGTCGCCCTGCCGTCGATGCTGGCCGGCCTGCTGCTGGCCGGGAGTCTGCTCGGTAGCTGCTGGCATGCCTCGATGACTGGGCTGGCAGTGACGGCGATTCTGGAGCTTGTCTTTTTGCTGCAATATTTCCGTCATCGAGTTAACGCTCACATCGCGTTTACTCAGCGACGCCCCAAGTCAACGCCAGACCGCTTCATGATCCGTTCCCGCCGCCTCGCCGCCAGCCTCAATGACCTGCGCGTAACCGCCAGCCGACTACCGGATGCCTTGGTCCTGATCGACAGCCACGACCGTGTCCGCTGGTTCAACCAGGCGGCCGAACGGCTGCTGGGCCTGCGCCGGCCCGATGATCGCGGCGTCAGGCTGGAAGCCCGGCTGGCCCGTACCGAGCTGGCCGACTGGCTGCACGAGGGCGGCATCGATCCGCTCAATCATGTGACCGCGCCCGGTCAGCCCAGTCGTCAGCTGCAGGTCAGCCTGCTGCCTTATGGTCAGCAGATGCGTCTGCTGCTGGCGCGCGACATCAGCCACATGACCCGGCTGGAGCAGGTTCGCCGCGACTTCGTCGCCAATGTGTCACATGAGCTGCGCACCCCGCTGACCGTGATCCACGGCTATCTGGAGCTGCTGGATCCCGAGGACATGCCTGAGCACGTGCAGATTCTCGATGAGATGCGACTGCAGTCCAAGCGGATGGAACAGATCGTGGAAGATCTGCTGACCCTGTCGCGGCTGGAAACACAGAACCATGTCAGTGAGGAACGGGTGGGCATGGTGCCGCTGCTGGCCACCCTGCGCAAGGAAGCCGAAGCCTTGAGCCAGGGCCGTCACACCATCGTGCTGGAGAACCATTGCGACCGCGACCTGCAAGGTTCGATGAAGGATCTGCACAGCGCACTGTCCAATCTGGTCAGCAACGCCATCCGCTATACCTCGACCGGCGGCAGCATCACCATCCGCTGGGCGTGCAGCGAGGCCGGCGCAATCTATTCGGTGACCGATACCGGCTTCGGCATCGCCGAAAGTCACCTGGCGCGATTGACCGAACGGTTCTACCGGATTTCCTCCAGCCGCTCGCGCGAAAGTGGCGGTACCGGACTCGGCCTTTCCATCGTCAAGCATGTGCTGAACCTGCATCAGGCCCGCCTTGAAATTCGCAGCGTGCCGGGACAGGGCTCCACCTTTGCCTGCGTGTTCGGTCCCGAGCGCCTGCTCAAGCCGGAAAACCATGAACTGGATGCCTTGTCCGGCGGGCATCACGACTGAGGCCTGACCTCCCGGCATCGCAAGGCAACGCCCCGGTGAGCGCCGTGGCCTGACACGACCACGGCGAAGATGCCCCTGCCAGCCGCCCCGCGCGTGCGACAGACCGGCAGGGCATCTTGTCACCATCCGGCATGCCTCAGAGCCTCTCAAGCTGTGCCAGAATTGGGCGCTTGTCCGAAGTGGAGCCACAAGATGAGCCAGACCGAACCGACGCATCTTGACGATGGCGAACTGATCGCCGCCGTCGACATGGGCTCCAACAGTTTTCATATGGTGGTGGCCCGGATCGAACAAGGCGAACCCCGTGTCATCGATCGCCTGCGTGACGCGGTGCGACTGGCCGCCGGACTGCGACCGGACGGCTCGCTGGACAGCGCCCATCGCGCACGCGCCATGCAGTGTCTGGCCCGCTTCGGCCAGCGCCTCGCCGGACTGGCTCCGGGACGCGTCCGGGTGGTAGCCACCAATACCGTGCGCCGACTGGCCTCGCCCCATCATTTTCTCAGTGCCGCCGAGGCCGCACTGGGTCATCCGGTCGAAATCGTCTCGGGCATCGAGGAAGGCCGGCTGATCTTTCTGGGTGCCGCCCACGATCTGCCGGCGACCACTGCGCCGCGCCTGATCATCGACATCGGCGGCGGCAGCACCGAATTCATCATCGGCCAAGGGCTGCTGCCGCGCTTCACCGAAAGCGTCCAGGTCGGCTGCATCGCCTCGACCCTGCGTTTCTTCCCCCAAGGCAGGATCACCCGCAAACGCTGGCAGAAGGCACACAGCGAAATCGCCCTGACCCTGCAACAGTTCGCCCAGGACTACCGTCAGAGCGGCTGGCAGGAAGCCTACGGCTCCTCCGGTACCGCCAAGGCCATCGCCGGCGTGGCCAAGGCCATGAAACTGCCCGGGCCCGGGATCACCGCCGCGGCCTTGTCCGCGATACGGGATGCCATCATCGCCCAGGGCCAGAATCCGCTCCTGAAACTGCCCGGACTCAGCGAAGATCGCGCCGCGGTGTTTCCTGGCGGCGTGGCGATCATGGAGGCCGCCTTTTCCGCCCTGGGCATCCAGTCCATGCAGCTGACCGACAGCTCCATGCGCGAAGGCCTGTTGTGGGACCTGATCGGCCGTGTCTCGGGTCGCGATCCGCGGGCCGCCAGCATCGATGCACTGGCCTTGCGTTACAGCGTGGATCCGCAGCAGGCGCAGCGGGTGGAAACCGTGGCTCTGGCGCTGTTCGATCAGGTCGCAAGCACCTGGCAGCTGCCCGAGGCAGCCCGCGAATGGCTGTCCTGGGCCGCTCGCGTCCATGAGATCGGCCTCGCCATCGCCCACAGCCAGCACCACCATCACAGCGGCTATATCATCCGCCATACCGATCTTGCCGGCTTCTCGCGGCAGGAGCAGCAGTTGCTGGCGGCAGTCGTCGAAAACCATCGTCGCAAACCGGACAAGAGCCTGTACCTGGCCCTGCCCCTGCATCAGCGTCAGGCCGCTCGCCGGATCACCGCCCTGCTGCGCCTGGCCGTGCTGCTGCGCCGTCCGCGGCGGGCCGAGCCTTTGCCGCCTCTGCAGCTGCGGGCATCGGCCCGTCGACTGCTGCTGCAACTGCCGCTCAGCTGGCTCGGTGACCATCCGCTGACAGCCGAAGACTTGTCGCAGGAGCAGAACCTGATCAGCCCGCTGGGCATGAAACTGGTGCTCAGCAGCCGCTGAACCGCCATGGCCGCGACATGGCACAGGACTGCCCGCGCGGCCGCAGGACAGGTATCATGGCGTGGTTTGCCAATGGCGACACCGCTATGTCCCGATTGCTTGCCACCTTGTGTCTGCTGGCCCTGCCCTTGGCGGGACTGGCCCAGATGCCTCCGCCGCCGCCCCTGCCGTTGCCGCCGACCGCCGGTCTGCCCCGTGTCGAATTGCAGACCAGTCAAGGCACCATCGTGATTGCCCTGTACCAGACCCAGGCGCCGAAAAGCACGGCCAATTTCCTGCATTATGTCCAGGATGGCTACTACGACGGCACGGTGTTCCACCGTTCGATTCCCGGGTATCTGCTGCAGGGTGGCCTCTACTCACAACAGCTGGTGGCGCGCAGGACGGCGCCGGCGATTCCCAGCGAAGCCGACAACGGTCTGTCGAACCTGCGCGGCACCATCGCCGTCGCCCGCGGCGCCGATCCCAATTCAGGAACCTCGCAGTTCTTCTTCAATCTGGCGGACAACCGCCGGCTCGACCATGTCGGCAACCAGAGCGGGCTGACCTGGGGCTATACCGTCTTCGGCAAGGTGGTTTCCGGCATGGATGTGGTCGAGCGGATCGCCGCCCTGCCCACCCATCCACAGGGCCCGTTCACCGGTGATGTGCCCAATCCGCTGGTGGTGATCACCCATGCCCAGCTCGAAGACGCTTCCTCGACCGACGCCAAGCCCTCCGCCTCCCACTGATATCGGATCGTTTCCCGCATGACCACGCTTTTCATTGCCGACCTGCACCTGGACGACAGTCGTCCGGAAATCACCGAATTGTTCGAACGCTATCTGGCCAGTCCGGAGGTGCGTCAGGCCGATGCTCTCTATATCCTCGGCGATCTGGTCGAAGCCTGGGTCGGTGATGATGACGATGCCGCCCTGCCGGGCCGGATCGCCAGTGCCCTGCGGGCCGTCCGTGATGCCGGCGTCCCCGTCTATTTCATGCCGGGCAACCGCGATTTTCTGCTGGGCGAAGACTATGCCGCCCGTGCCGGCATAGAACGACTGGACGATATCACTGTCCATGATCTTTACGGCCAGCCCACCCTGCTGATGCACGGCGACCTGCTGTGCACCGACGATACCGCCTATCAGGCCATGCGTCAGCAGCTGCGCAGCCCGCAGTGGCAGGCCCAGGTGCTGGCCCTGCCGTTGCCGATGCGCCGCGCGATGGCGGCCAAGGCCCGCGAGGACAGCCGGCAGCATACCGGCAACACTCAGGAAGCGATCATGGACGTCAACCAGACCACGGTGGAAGCCACCATGCGCCAGGCTGGCGTGCAGCGACTGATCCATGGCCATACCCACCGTCCAGCCGTCCATGATTTCGATCTGGATGGCCAGCCGGCGACTCGCATCGTGCTGGGCGACTGGTACGAACAGGGCTCGGTGCTGAAGCTGGATACCGACTCTGCGCAATTGGAAGGCCTGCCGCTGGTCTGAACATGAAACGGCCCCCATCCCTTCCAGGACGGGGGCCGGTGGAATCCGGCCGGCGATATCACATCGTCGGCCGATTCCCCATGTCAGCTCAGAAGAACGAAGCGCCGAAGGTCGCCATCACGGCCCGTTCCTGCAATACGGTATAGGTCGGCGTGCTGTAATAGCCCGGACCGGCGGCACGTGAAGCCGACAGGCTCAGATTCTTGTTGTAGGCAAAGGCATGCCGGTTCAGCAGATTGGCGACATTGATCTTCAGATAGGGGTGGTGCAGCCAGCCCCAGCCCTGGCGCAGACGCACGCCGGCATTGAGATTGACCGTGGTGTAGCCCCCCGCCTTTTCGCTGTTGGAATAATCACCCCAGAAAGCACTGCGGGCCTTGACGTTCAACCCGCCCCAGAACGGTCCCTGCGAATAATGCAGGCCAACCACCAGCATATTGCGCGGGGTGTTCACCATGGTCTTGCCGCGGGTGTAGTAGATGCCGTTGTCCAACCCGTTCATATTGCCCTGCATCAAGGCTTGGGTATAGGCATAGGAGACGTAAGTCGACCAGTGCCGGTCCAGACGGATATTCATTTCCGCATCCAGGCCGCGCATATGCACCTTGGGCAAGGAGGTATAGACGGTCAGACCGGTCAAATCGTCATAGCCGTTGACCTGCTTGTTGTTGAAGTTGCTGGCATAGGCATCGACCACCGCCGATACCCGCTGACCATAGAAGCGCCAGCCCAGATCATAGGTCCAGGCGGTCTCGGGCTTCTGATTGACAGCCTCTTCACCATTGGCCTGGCTGACAAAGGCGTTGTTGAACACCGAACCGTTCACCGGCGCCCGGAAGGTCTGGCCCACGCCCAGATAGAACTGGTTGCGCTCATCCAGCTGGTATTTCAGGCCCAGACTCGGCGTGACCTTGTGCCATGAGCGCTTCTGGCGGGTGACGGCGGCCTCGTAGGATTTGCTGACGCTGCCATCCTTGTTGTAATAGATCGGGCCGGTGGAACCGGGGTATTCCCACATGTAGCCGGAACGCTCCACCCACAGATAGGACAGACCGGTCGAAAGCGTCCAGTGCTCGTCCGGCGTCCAGGTATTGGTGATAAAGGCCTTGCGGGTATCGGTGGTGGTGTACTGATCGAAAGTGGAACGGGTGCTGCCATCGGGATAGGTCAGCTGCCCCTTGTCGCCCCAGCGATCGGTCGGCACCCCGTTGGCCGGATCAATCGGCATGAAGACCATGCCTTGCTGCTGGCGCGGCCTTTCGTACCAGACCCCGTATTCCAGATTGTCGTTCTCGCCCAGATCCTGGTTGAACTTGATCACGATGCCGGGGCGATAGGTATTGGAATAGTTGTAGGATCCCACCAGCACTGCGCCATTGCCCTTGACCACGCCGTCACCGTTCAGATCCTGATTCACCAGTGGATAGCGGCTGTCGTTGACCGTGGATTCGGTAAATGCCGATGAATTGGCCGAATCGACGCCACCCTGTCCGTACTGGAAGTAAGGCACCACGGACAGATGCAGGTTGTCCGACAAGGTGAACTCGCCATCCAGGCTGGCCAGCAAGGCATGGAAGGGATTGTTGTGCAGGCCGTAGTAGTTGTAATTGGCATTGGCCTCCGTGCCCGCGACCCCTGAAGCCTTGGGATTGAGCCGACCGGGATACCAGATATCGGTATAGCCCTGATCATAATTCTCATGGGCCTGACGCTTGGTCAGCCCCACATAAGGGGTCTTCATCTGCCGGCTGTACTGTACCGAGGCCGAAATCGAGTTGCGGTCATTGATGGTCCAGACCGACTTGGCATCGATCTTGGTGACCTTCGAGCCGCCCGCCCCGCGCCACAGGTCGACCTGGTTGTCGGAATACGAGACCCAGGACCGGACCGGACCGGTGTCACCGGTATTCAGCCGTACAAAAGTCCGTCGATAACCATTGCTGCCAAAGGATTGACTGATATCCACGCCGCCCTTGTGACGGGGGTCCATGGTGACCCAGGCCACCGAGCCGCCGGCCGCCCCCGCCACCGGAGCCCCCTGGTCGGGATAGCCCTGCTGCACGGTAATGTCGCCCATGTTCTCGGCATCGCCGTATTCGGTGGAATAGGCGCGATAGTTGCCGCTGTCATTGATCGGCGCACCATTGACAGTGATGCCCACCTCGTCACTGGTGTAACCGCGCAGGGTGAACTCGCCATCATTGAGACCCGTGACGTCATCGGTACTGGCATTGACTCCGGGAATGGTGTCCAGCAACTGCACGAAGGTCGCGCCGGGAGCGGCTTCCTGAATGGCTTCCCGGCTGATGGTCGACACGGCCTTGGGCGCGGTCTGGATTTCCATCAGACCACCACCGATCGACAAGGCGTCGGCCTTGACCTCGACCCTTTCCAGCTGTGCCGAGGCGCGGCGGGTGTCATTGGAGCGCGTGGTATTGGAGGTGCTGGAAACGCTTTCGCGCTTGTCAGCGTCAGAAACCGTCTTTGCCGGCTTGACCGGCTGAGTCTGGGCGGACACCAGCGGTGTCGCAAAGCCCAGTGCCATAGCCACCGCGATGGCAAGCGTATTGGTTTTCATGAAAAAACGACCCCTGATCAATGGACGTAGCGACGGCAGCACGGCCGTGGCATGCGTTGCGGCAGCGAACATCATCCCTGTCGACACTCCGGAGCGCCGAAGCACCATCTCGAGTCTCGAGATCGAACAATACCTGCATACGCAATAACTTGCTATCCAGCAAATTACACCAACGATTTGTTTCATTTTTTTTGCATTTCAGGCCTTGATCGTCAATATCTTGCGAATCAGGGCGCTAACCTTCCGGCATACGCGTATCGCCGACAAATATTTCCGCAAAAAAAATCGGCCCCGCAAGCGGGGCCGACAAAACATGTCACCGGAAACTTCCGTCAGATCAGAAGAACGAGGCGCCCACGGTGATCATTCCGGAACGACCTTCCAGCAACGAGTAGTAAGGCGTCTGACCTGCCGTCGCCTGGAAGGCCGTCACGTTCGAGGCAAAGGTGAAGGCACGACGGTTCAGCAGGTTGAAGCCGTTGATCTTGATGTAAGGCTTGTGCATGAAGCCCCAGTCGTGGAAGTTCCAACCGGCATTGAGGTTCAAGGTGGTGTAGCCACCAACCTTCTCGGTATTCATCCAGTCACCGTAGAAGGCGCTGCTGGTACGGGTCGACAGCGTTGCCCAGACCGGACCATGGGTGAACGACACGCCGATGTTCAGCAAGTTGCGGGGCGTATTGAGCAGGGTCCTGCCATGGGTGTTGTAGACAGCATAGCCCGTGTTCAGGTTGCTCTCCATGATGGCCTGGGTATAGGAATAGGAACCGTAGATGCTCCAGTCCTGACTCAGCTTCACGTTCAGCTCGGTGTTCAGACCGCGCATATGCACCTTGCCCAGCGACAGGTAGACCGACTCGCTGGTCTCCTGGTTGGTGCCGGTCAGCTGCTTGTTGCTGAAGTCACTGGCATAGGCATCGACCACGGCCGAAATACGGCTGCCGTAGAAGCGCCAGCCCAGATCATAGGTCCAGGAGCTTTCCGGCTTGGAGGCAATCGACTTGGTTTCGGCACTGTTGAACAAGGGGTTGTACAAGGCACCGCCAATCGGAGCGCGGAAGGTCTGGCCCACGCCCAGATAGAACTGGTTGCGATCATCCAGCTGGTACTTCACGCCCAGGGTCGGCGTGACCTTGTGCCAGCTCTGCTGCTGATAGCCGCCACTGGCAGCCTGCAGCTTGTCCTTGGCGGTGAAGGCACCCTCGTAAGTATAGGAATAGCCTTTGCGCTCCATCCACAGATAGGCCACGCTGGCGTTGATCGTCCACTGGTCGTTGGGCGTCCAGGTATTGGTGACGAAGGCCTTGCGGGTGGTGCTGTCCGTGTACTGGTCCCAGGCCTGCAGGGTCTGGCCGGCCTGATTGGTGATCAGATTGCCATTGCCCCAGTTGTTGGCCTGGATACCGGTCTGCGGATCGACCGGGGTGTAGTTGTTGCCCTGCTGCTGGCGGGCCTCTTCGGTCCAGATGCCGTATTCCAGGCTGTCATTGTCACCGAAGTCCTGATTCAGCTTGGCAATCACGCCCGGGCGATAGGTATTGGAATAGATGAACGAACCGACCAGCTGGCGGGTACCGCCCTGCTTGCTGCTCATCACGTAGGGGTCCGAACCATCTTCGCTCAGCTGACCCGACGTGGTCACACCGCCATTGCCGTACTGGAAGTAAGGCACCACCGACAGATGCAGGTTGTCGCTGAGGGTGAACTCGCCATCCATGCTGACCAGCAAGCTGCGGAAGGGATTGTAGTGATAGCGATAGAAACTGCTGTTGCTGAGACTGCCGGCATGGAAGGTCGGCGAATAACTGGTCTTGTACAGACCGGCCGCGACATCGCTCTTGTACATGCCTTCGTAGCTGGTCTTGCCTTCGCGGTTGTACTGCAGCGAAAAGGAGACCGTGTTCTTGTCATTGATGGTCCAGATCGACTTGGCATCGACCTTGCCGACCTTGGATCCACCCGGTCCGCGCCAGTTGTTGACCTGGTTGTCCGAATACGAAACCCAGGAGCGCACCGGACCGGTATCGCCGGTATTCAGACGGACAAAGGTCCGTCGATAGCCATAGCTGCCGTACGACTGGCTGACGTCCACACCGGCCTTGTGACTGGGATCGATGGTCACCCAGGCCACCGAACCGCCGGCCGCACCCGCCATCGGCGAATCCTGGTCCGGATACCCCTGCTGGACGGTGATGTCGCCCATGTTCTCGGTATCGCCGTATTCGGTGGCGTAGATCTTGTAGTTGCCGCTGTCGTTGATGGGCGCGCCATTCACGGTCACGCCGACTTCATCCATGGTGTAGCCACGAACGGTCAGGTTGCCGTCATTCAGGCCGGTATTGTCGTCGGTCGAAGCATTGACACCCGGGATGGAACCCAGCATCTGCACGAAGGTAGCACCCGGCGCGGCCTGGGTGATGGCTTCGCGGCTGATGGTGGATACGGCCTTGGGGGCCGTCTGCACTTCCATCAGGCCCGACCCGATCGAAAGCGTGTCAGCCTGCACGCTGACGGCACCGAGCTGGGCGGCAGCACGCTTGGTATCGTTGGAGCGGGTGGTGTTCGAGGTCGAGGAGACGCTTTGCCGCTGCTGGGTGGCGGCCTTGTTCGAGGCTGCTGCAGTGCCGTCGGTCTGGGCGAAGCTCAGCGGCGCGGCGACAGCGAGTGCCACCCCTACGGCCAGTGCAAGACAGTTTCGTTTCATACGTCACAACCCCTGATAGCAATCATCGAGACGCCGAATGCCGGCGCCAGAAAAAGAAAAAGCAACACCGCGCATCATCGTGATGACGCGGTCGATCTCACTTGCTTGCAACGCTGGTCCCGGCAGTTCTGCTCTGGAACCCGACATCCGCCCCTGCAGATGTTCCGAAGTGCGTCCGAACGCTGAAATGGGCCCGGACAGGCTTTGGTTATTAGGTTATGACGAATTTTCACTTTTTTTACACATAGATGACAAGCCCCCCTGCCAAAAGGCACCCCTCCCCGCTGCTGTGCAGTGGCCGCCCCTGGCACAACAAAAAGGCCGGCATCTTGCGATGCCGGCCTTGGATTCACACGATGACGCTGGATCAGAAGAACGAAGCGCCGATGGTAATCATGCCCGAGCGACCTTCCAGCAGCGAGTAATACGGCGAGCTCGCATAGAGGGTCGTACCATTGACGTCCTTGATCTTACCAGGATTGCTGGCCATGAAGGCCGAGATATTGCTGGCAAAAGTGAAAGCTCGACGGTTAAGCAGGTTGAAACCGTTGATCTTGATGTAGGGCTTGTGCATGAAGCCCCAGTCATGGAAATTCCAGCCGGCATTAAGGTTCAGCGTGGTGTAGCCGCCAACCTTTTCGGTATTGGACCAGTCGCCGTAGAAAGCACTGCTGGTGCGGGTCGAGAGCGAAGCCCAGGCCGGACCATGATGGAAGGACACGCCGACATTCAACAAATTACGCGGAGTGTTCAGCAGCGTCTTGCCACGCGTGTAATAAATACCGTCGCCGCCACTGTTCAGGTTGTCCTGCATGATGGCCTGGGTATAGGAGTAAGAGCCATAGATGCTCCAGTCCTGACTCAGCTTCACGTTCAGCTCGGTATTCAGACCGCGCATGTGAACCCGCCCCAGCGACAGGTAAACCGTCTGGAAGGTGTTCTGGTCGTAACCCGAAATCTGCTTATTGCTGAAGTTGCTGGCATAGGCGTCGACGACAGCCGACACACGGCTGCCGTAGAAGCGCCAGCCCAGATCATAAGTCCAGGAGCTTTCCGGCTTGGACTGCAGACCGGTGGTCGCCTCGCTGCCCAACAGCGGATTGTAAAGCGAACCGGCAATCGGCGCACGGAAGGTCTTGCCGATGCCCAGGTAAAACTGGTTGCGATCATCCAGCTGGAACTTGGCGCCACCCGAAGGGGTCACCTTGTGCCAAGACTGATCCGCATTGCCTCCGAACTGATTGTAAGTCCCTCCGCGCTGCGAGGTCGGATACTCGTAAACGTAGCCGGAGCGATTGGTCCAGACATAGGCCGCACCCAAGGTGAAGGTCAACTGATCTGTCGGAGTCCAGGTATCAGTGACGAAGGCCTTGCGATTGGTGCTGTTGGTGTACTGATCGTAAGACTGGATGGCACGGCCATTGGAGTAGCGCAGCAGGTTGGTCTGAGCCCAGGCATCGGCCGGCGCACCGCTCACCGGGTCCACGGCCATGTAGTTGTTGCCGTTCTGCTGACGGGCACCTTCAGTCCAGATGCCGTATTCCAAGGTATTGTCCTGACCGATGTTCTGGTTGAACTTGACGACCACACCCGGGCGATAGGTGTAGTTGTAGCTCATCGCCGCCACGCTTACCTTCTTGCCGTTGGTGATCACGCCATCACCATTGAGATCGGCATTGACGTAACCATACATCGGCACGCTCGAGGTCGACTCGGTCATCGACGTGCCGCTGCCGCCACCGCCATAGCCGTACTGGAAGTACGGCACCACGGAGAGATGCAGGTTGTCGCTGAGGGTAAACTCGCCATCAAGGCTGACCAGCAGGCTGCGGTAGGGGTTGTAGTGATACCGGTAGAAATTGTTGTTGCTGGCACTGCCAACCACAAAGGTCGGCGAATAGCTTTGCTGATAGCGGGTACCAGCCTGAGCCTTGGTGAGCCCCATATAGTTGGTCTTGGCTTCGCGGTTGTACTGCAGCGAGGCCGAGATGCTGTTCTTGTCGTTGATGGTCCAGATGGTCTTGGCATCCACCTTGGCCACCTTGGAGCCGCCGGGACCGCGCCAGTTGTTGACTTCGTTGTTGGAATACGAAATCCATGAGCGGAACGGACCGGTATCGCCCGTGTTCAGACGCACGAAAGTGCGGTTGTAGCCATAGCTGCCGATCGACTGGCTGATATCGACACCAGCCTTGTGGCTGGGATCGATCGTCACCCAGGCGATCGAGCCACCCGCGGCACCGGGGATCGGACTGTCTTGATCAGGGAAGCCCTGCTGGACCGTGATATCACCCATGTTTTCGGTGTCACCGTATTCGGTCGCATAAATCTTGTAGTTGCCTGCATCGTTGATGGGCGCGCCGTTCACCGTGACGCCGACTTCATCCATGGTGTAACCGCGAATGGTCAGGTTGCCGTCGTTCAGACCGGTGTTGTCGTCGGTCGAGGCATTCACGCCGGGAATGGTGCTCAGCATCTGCACGAAGGTCGCGCCGGGGGCGGCCTGCTGGATCGCTTCACGACTGATGGTGGACACCGCCTTGGGCGCGGTCTGCACTTCCATCAGACCCGAGCCGATCGACAGCGTATCGGCCTGCACACTGACGGCATCCAACTGGGCCGCCGCACGCTTGGTGTCATGCTGGCGGGTGGAGTTCGAGGTGCTGGAAACGTTGTCACGTGCCTGCGTCGGCTGGGCCGCCTTGGCCGTGGTGGAATTCGCGGACTGGGCCAGCACCAAAGGCGCTGCCGCGCAGAGTGCAAAGCCGACGGCTATCGCAAGACAGTTACGCTTCATAAAGTCAGAACCCCTGATCCAAAAAGATTGATCTAAAAAGTAACGGCGCCATCCCTTGCGCCTGAAGTGTGTTCGCAGCATGGCCCGAACTGGTTTTCAGTCCGCGTCATCAAGCCTGTAATCCCCGAAATGATGGCCGGCATGCCGCTTCCTTCTGGTGAGGTGCAGCAGCCGACTGTCCATGACTCGGTGACAACCTCGTCATTTGAACATAGTAAATTTTCACTTTTTTTACATAGCGTTTACAAGCCCCTATCCGTCTGATTTTTGGGCCTATAGCCCGGCAACCTGGGCCTCGGGAAATGGGTTTTACGCGACAAGCGCATGTTTTTGCGACAGTCTCGGCACGCTTCAGGCTTCTGCGCAAGGCGACAAGCCTGATATCGTGCAGGCGGAAATTGAGCCAGCCCCTCCCAGGCAGCCTCCCCCACAGGAATCCCCCACGCAGTGACCACCCAAGCCCGCGCCAGCCAATGGATCAACTCTGCCGAAG